>AUXO010210119.1_pt1 | contig 11678 bp, 17 predicted proteins | sample 768731 | NCBI WGS metagenome assembly AUXO01 (sample SAMN02715735, study PRJNA202380) | gut metagenome | biome: sheep rumen | host: Ovis aries | place: New Zealand: Palmerston North | reverse complement strand
TCCTGGAGCGGTGGAAGACGGATCATGCCGATGTCCTACGATGAAGCCAGACAGTGGGCAGAAGAAAATCTGGATGCTGATGAGTACGAAGAAATCTTCGGAGCCATCGATGAATCCGGAGCGAAGATGACAGTTACTCTCAGCATCGACTCTGGTAAATGGGAGTCGGCGAAGAGGGAAGCTGCCAAGAGGGGAATAGGGATCTCCGAATACATCGAGTCCTTACTTTAATAGAAACTTTCTATGGAAGCCCAGAGTAATCTGGGCTTTTTGTATTTTCAGAAACTTATGTTATAATGAAACTCCGACATCAATTCTATTGGAAACATGGGTTGCCACAAAATTGCCACAGCATTTAAAACATCGCATGGTTGAGCGATTTTTAGGCTATTTCAGATAGGTTCGAGCCCTGTCGGGTGCATTGATTTTATTCATGGCTTATTTGTTTGAAAAATTGAAAATACCTTGAAAATAAGCCGTTTCTCGACTATTAAAAATCATAGTTCAACCGTTAATAATAAAAGACCATCTATAGATTTCTGGAATTATACTTGCCACGAAAATTGCCACAAAAAAACCCAACAGGCATTTATCCTGTTGGGCATAACATCTATATGATGGTGGCGAGATGATTTAATGTAATACTATCCATCTCTTTGATTTTTTTAGAGTCCTGAGTGTGAGAATAAATTCTACTTAGAACAGAAGATCCTTTTGACCAACCGCCAGCACGTTCGATAAAAAGAATTGGAACTCCGAGTGATATGGCTGTGGTGGCATAGAAGTGTCTCAATTTATGGGTTGTGAAATGCGGTATATTTAGTTTTTTCTGCGCTCGTTCAAGGGTTTCCGTAAGCATACATGGCTCTCCCTTATAGATAAAGCCTTGCTGTCGAATCATATCCGCTAATTCTTCCGGAATGATGACTTTTCTCTGGGAAGCTGCCGTTTTGGTGGTGTTCTTTATTGTCCATCCATTTTCGCCTTTTACTTTGGCTTTGGAGATTGATAGTACATTACCGTCCAAGTCATCAAGCTCTAAAGCACATATTTCCGATCTACGCAATCCGAGAGTAGCCAGCACCAATGGAACGTAATACCGTTTCAAATTATCGGTATTTTTGATGTACGAAAATATTCGTTCGATGTCTTTTTCTGTCGGAATGTACGGTTCTGTCTTTTGTATGCTAGGCAATCGCACCGAAAAAGTTTTTCCAGGATTAAAAAGATTGATTACAGTTAAGATGAATCCAAAGAAGTTTTTTACTGTTTTCGCCGAGCGAGTTTTCCCTTTGGCATTCCCCTTTGAATCCTTATCGGAAGCATATTCGTTTATGATCCGTTGAAGCACAGGACTGTCGATATCAAATAATTTCATTTCGGAAAACCAAGGATAATAACTATCGATATATGTTTTATATCCCTTATATAATCTGCAAGTAGATGGAGAAAGGGTACTTTTTGTAGTGTTTAAATAATATTCTGCTGCCGATGAAAATTTTATTGTCTTGGAACCTGGACTATTCTCTGCTTTTTCCAGAGACATTTTGGTGGCAATTTGAAGTGCTTGTCTATCCGAAAGCTTTTCTTTTAGTGTGAAGCTAAATTTTTGCCCATCAATCTGAAAACGATATCGATATGAACCACTCTTTAATTTTTCTGTACTCATATTGGTTCCCCACCGAGTCTGATGTATTCAAGTTCGTTTTCCAGTAATCCGAATTCAACAATCTCGTTTGAAGTTCCCTCAATGCCATCCATCTGCTTCGCAATCTTTCTTCTCTTCCTACGGATAGAAGCGATTCGCTTTTGCTGTTCTGGAGTCCATTTTTTCATTTCTTCCTTGGAGAGCAGAGGGGGCAGTCTTTTTGATGATTTATTTTCCGGAATGGATTGCCTGGAAGACAGCGGTGTTGTTACTCCAAACCAAAGAAGAAGATCCCTGTCAATTTCTGATTGTTTGTGTAAACATGGAATCTTTTTAGTGATGTATATTGCTCTGTTGGCACAGGAAATAGACACATCGAATTTTTCTGCAATTTGATCTGCGGAATCCAAGCGCCATGCGTTGATGAGCTGCGGTGGAGCAAGGATGAAAGAAGCAAACGCATCAGCATCGTCTTCGTCAGTAGAACCAGTAACACTGTGTGCCATTTCGTGCATGAGAGAGAAACGCATCCTTCGGAAATTTTGAATGCTCTCATTGTAAAAAACAGAATGCCCAACGATGGCAGCATCTGGGCTGACTTTCATCAATTTAAGTCTTTTCTCTTCCGGAAGATTCTTGTATTGTCTCAGGTCGAATCCACATCTGCAAAGCAATGAGAAGCAATCAAACGGAAAATCATGTATTCCGTATGTTTTATAGATGTTGAGAATAAGCGGAGTAAATCTTTCAAATCTTCGGATGCTATCAATCATTGTTAGTCAAGTCCTCGTCAGATAATAGTTCTTTAACCAATTCCATTTTCTCTTCCGGAGTCAAGGAACTTTTTCCACGGCCCACAAGAGTTTTTAAATCGGAAAACTTTGGCTTTGTTAAATTAAAAATTGAAACCTTCGGATCTTCAGATTCGGAATCGCCAATATCCAAAACTACATTGTCAGAAGAGAATGTTGTGTTTCCGGTGGAAGCTACATATTCAGAAGTGCTTACAGAAGGATTGTCCGTCCATCCCATCAGATACCCTGGAGTTGTCGCAAGTGCGGAAGCAAGCTTTTCGATTTTGTTGGAAGGTATATCTCTGGACAGTTCCAACTTATTGATTGACGATCTTGATTTGTAACCAACAAGCCTTGCCACATCATCTTGCGTCAGACCCAACGATTCTCGTCTTCTCTTAATTCTTTCTCCAATGCTGAGTCCATCTTTCGGCGGCATCTTAGTACCTCTCACTTATAAAGGCAAAACCCCTATGGTGCAAAATTATTATAACATCGTGTTGAAAATTTATCTACAGAAATTTTCAAATAGCTGTTGACAAACAGCCTACAAGTGATTATGATAATGAATGTAGACGGTTGGTCTACATAAAACGATGAGGAAGGGGGACGCAGAATTGGTTAATACGGTGCTTCTTGAGAAGAAAATCAACAATTCTGGCAAAAAGCGTTCTTTTCTCGCTAAACAGTGTAATTGTTCTATTCAGTCCTTGCGCTTGAAAGTTCTTGGGAAGTACGATTTCACATCTTCCCAGATCGAAGCATTATGCGAAGAACTGAACATCACTGATTTAGCGGAAAAAGAATGTCTTTTTTTTGCCAAAAATGTAGACAATATGCCTACATGATAAAGGGGGATTATGCCAAAAGTAACATGGAAATTAATTACTCCGGAACTTAGGAATGAAGAATGGCTCAAAGATTTTAATGAGTCAATCGAATCCAGAAGACGGAAAGGCAAACCATCATATGAAGCTATTGCCGATGCCGCTCAGATTTCACGACAGGCGCTGGCGTACAAGTTAAAGACCGGATGCTTTACATTTAAAGAATTTGCTGGTGTTGCAGATTTTCTTAGATTTTCCGATGCCGAAATTTTGCGACTGGTTAAATCATACGTTCCTGACTTTGGCGCTAAAGACTACATGAAAGCGAGTGAAGTAAAGCATGGATATGTTTATTTCATATCTAATAACCAAGGCGCAGTAAAAGTCGGACAGGCAACTAATGTGGAGAAGCGGCTTTCTGACATACAAATCAGTAACCCTCAGAAACTAATGGTTTTGGCATCGATTCAATATGACAAAAACAAATTAAGTCAAGCAGAAGTAAAGTGGCAAAACTTGTTTGATGAGAAATCCAGCCGATTAAACGGAGAGTGGTTTCAGATTTCTAACAAAAGCGCTCTTGAAATTATTCGTGAGAACATCCAGGAGAAGGAAACCAAATGCCTAAAGTTTTATTCGGAAGAAACATCTCTGAAACCTTAAACAGTAATGCACTGGTTTCGGATCTTTCTTCGATTATTGAGTCGAAACGGTATAAAAACAGACCAACTTATATTGATATCGCAACCGCCCTGGGTATCAGCGAAGCTACGTTTTATTCAAAGATGAAAACCGGAAAATTCAAAATCATGGAGTTCTGCAAACTGGCCCAGATGTTGCATTTTACTGATTCCGAAATTCTCAAAATAGTAAAAAGGATCTAAGCACAATGACAAAGTTAGACAGAAATCGACTCGACAAAATCGAGCGAGAGGAATGGCGATTGTGCCATCAAGGGTGGTGGCAAGACAAAGCGCTGAACATCCTGATGATAGTTGTTTCTGTAATCATCGGAATTATGATTTTTTACTGGTGTTCTATTGTTCGTGTAACAGAAGTCGAAGCTGCCGTCTTCCATAAAGAAGCAGACAAGATTCTTTATGTCGAGCGTCTCGATACTACAAAGGTTCAGACGGCTGAATTTCCCCCGAAAGCTATCGAGGTGGACAATTCCTCACCTTCGAACTCAGAAGCCGAAATTGAGGGTTCTGACATGGCTACAGACAGTGATGCAGAAGAAGAGAGATGGGAGCCTCTCGGAAGATGGAAACTCACAGCATATTGTCCTCTAGAATGCTGCAATGGAAAAGGAAGGGCATGGAAGACCGCTTCTGGGATGCCAATGGTTATCGGAGAGACAGTTGCAACGGCAAGGCTTCCATTTGGAACAAAGTTGATGGTCAACGGAATAATCTATACCGTTGCTGATCGAGGAACACCTTACGGTACGCTTGATGTTCTTCATGCATCTGATGCAGAGTGTTTTGATTTTGGAATCAAATATGCGGAAGTGTTCATCAAAAAATGAAGGTCGGAAGAAAACCATACATAGAAGATATAACTGGTCGGAAATACGGAAAACTAACCGTTGTTTCAAGATATGAAAACGATAGTTCCGGAAATGCCAGATGGTTATGTAGATGTGAGTGTGGAAAAACGGTTGTAATCAGATCGTTTCCGTTGAAAAGCAAAAATAATCCAGCTTGTAGGAGTTGTTCAAAAATTCAACATGGTGGATATGGCACAAGGTTATACAGAATATGGAGCAGTATGAAGCAAAGATGTTACAGACCGAAAGCGCACGAATATGAGAATTATGGTGGAAGAGGGATATCTGTATGTGCTGAATGGAAAAACAGCTTTGCGATATTTAGGGAATGGGCATTGTCTAATGGATATGCCGAAAACCTTACTATCGACAGAATTAATAATGACGGAAACTATTGTCCGGAAAACTGTCGATGGGCCACATATTCAGAACAAATAAGAAACAGAAGACCGAAAAAATGATTCCGACATTTGTGTCGGAAACATGGGGGCGTAGCTCAATGGTAGAGCAACGTGGTTGTGTACAGACCAAGGCTTGTACAGGCTTGCCATTTAAGCCGTAGATGTGAGTTCGATTCTCACCGCCCCCATTTGCCCAGCGGACTGGGCGTAATGTTCGTACAGCGCATGAGAATAAGTCCGCAGTGCCGCTCCCGCCAATGGCGGCACTCAGGAGCGTTAGCCCAATAGGTTAGAGCAATCGTCTCATAAACGATAGGTTACTGGTTCGATCCCAGTACGCTCCATTAGCCCAACAGACCGGGCGTAGTGACCGGAAGCCATGAGAATAGGTCTGTAGTGCCATCAACCGCCACGTTGGTGGCATCTCAAAGGGCTATAGCCAAGCGGTAAGGCAAGGGACTTTGACTCCCTAATTTCATCGGTTCAAATCCGATTAGCCCTGTTGTAACAATTCAAATACACAAGAAAAGGAGAAACAAAATGGCAAGAACAATGTTCTGCAAGAAGGGCATCTATGGTGGAAAGACCTATGTCTTCTCTCACCGGAATCCTCAGACCGGAGAGGTCTGGTCGGATGACATTCCATTCATGGAATTCGTCAAGGGAAAGCCCGTCAAGATGTACGGAATGTGGGTTCCCTTCGATTCCGTGAAATGGGTGGACTGATGGAAACCATCCTGGTCGGAGCCATGCTCATTTCCGTAATCGGAATGATGTGGTGCGAAATGCACGATCCGCTGAGTCGGAAATTCCGGGAAGAGATTTTTCGGAAATAAAAATGAGCCGAATGTGTTGCAGCACATCGACTCAGAAGAGTAACCCATAGGCCATGTTTCTTAGGACTCTTGTATGTATTGTACATGATTCCGGAATGGGAAGCAAGAACTTTGACATACCTTGACAGAATCAACGATTTTTGGAACCAGTCCGTCTTGGCTCCGTTCACAACAAATCAGGTTGCTTTATACCTTGCACTTCTGGATTGTGCCAACAGGAACCACTGGAAGGAATGGACTACGGTTTCACTTTCTGGGATAGGTCAAAGAATTGGAATCTCATCTTCCGGAATAAGCAAGGCAAAAGATGGTCTTGTGAAGCGAGGATTAATTGACTATCGGAAGTCCGAAGATGGCAAGACTGGAATCTTTAAACTGCTGGATTCCGAGAACATAACTTCAGATTGAGAAACGGATTGGAAGTGATGTGGAAGCGATCTGGAAGCCATCTGGAAGTCATCTGGAAGCGATGCGGAAGTGATGTGGAAGTCTTCCGGAAGTGACACAGAAGTGATACGGACGCAAAGAACGAGTTTCTTCCATAAGAGAAGAAAAGAGAAGAAAGAAAAGATAAGAGTAGATAGATAAGAAAAGATAAAACCTCTTTCTTGTGCAAAACGGGGTTTTGCACGATGCAAACGGAGAAGAAAAATGACAGAGAAAAATCAGCTTCGGATGAGCGTTCCGGAAACCTATTCCGAAGAGATGTGGGAGATGCAAGGACGAGTCAAGGCGCTGGAAGGATACCTTCGGTGGGTTCGCTCGGAAAGTATTACCAGAGATGGAACAGTAACTGTGAGTGCGGTAGCAAGCATCATGGGAATAAATCTTACGGAAGAGGGGGACAAGTAAATTGGGAGTGAACAAAGTGGTGGTGAGCGGATTCTTTTCGGCGAAACCGCAATTCAGCTATGAACATTACGGAAGGAAGTTTTTCTCCGGAGACATTTTAGTCATCCACGGAAAGCGAGAGGATAAGATTCCGTTCATCATCAGCGAGGGTAACCTGGAAAAGGTCTGTATCGAATTCGGAGCCATGTATGAGGTTTCCGGAGAGATTCACAGCAGAAGAAATACTGATGGAAGAACGGAGCAGTACTTCCTTGCCAAGAAGATCGCTCTTTCGGAAGATGCGACTTTCCGGAATGAGGTTCACATCTCTGGACAAGTGAAGCGGCCCACGAAGATTCGTATCACTGGAAATGGAGCTACCATCGCTACGGTCTGTCTGAGCGTCAGAAGACCGGAAACCGAAGACCGATTTGACTCAGTCATGTGTACCGGATTCAAAGGACAGGCTGAAGCTGCGGAGACTCTGGTCACTGGAGAGGTAATCGAGATCGCTGGAAGAGTTTCGGTCTACACCTCACTGGTCAACAATGCACAGTGTCTTGAAGTACATATCGTTCACATCGAAAGGGAGACGAAATGAAGGTATTAAAGATTAAGGCAGAAAATTTCATGGGAATTGTCGAAGCGGAATTTGAGTTTGCTCCGCAGAAGACCATCGTTTCCGGAGCCAATGGAACTGGAAAGACTACGTTGTTTGACGCTCATCTCTGGCTCTGGACGGATTATAACTCTGGTCTGAAGAACAATCCCTCTATCCGTCCTCTGGACGGCAGAGAGTGCATCGTGAAGGTCACGGAGACTATCATCCTTGATTCCGGAGTGGAATGCACTGTGTCGAAAATCCAGAAGGAGAAGCGCAGCAAGCCCGATGAGAACGGAAAGACGAGAGTCACTGGAATCATCAATTCCTATGAGATCAATTCAGTCGGAAAGACCGAGAGAGACTTTAAGGCTGAGATGGCTGAGAGGGGCATCAGTGTGGATGAGAACTTCTTGGTGCTGAGTCATCCGGAAGTATTTCTCTCCAAGAAAGCGATGGACATGAGGAAAGTCCTCTTCGGAATGGCGAAGAGCCATACCGACAAGGAAATCGCTGACATGGTTCCTGGATGCGAGATGGTGTCCAAACTGCTCGACACATATCGACTTGACGAAATCACTGCCATGCAGAAAGCGACTAAGAAAGATGCCGAGAAGAAGCTGAAGGATCTTCCGCAGCAGATTATCGGTCTGAACAAGGCAAGAGTCCAAGTCGATGTCGAATCTCTGGAAAAGCAGAAGTCCGAACTGGAAGCCAAGGTCGCAGAACTGGAAAAGCCGATTCCGATTCCGACTGATGACGAGATTGCCAACATCAGAAAGGCCATCTCCGAAAGAGAGAAGCAGTTATACGAACTCACGGTATCTGCTTCTGCGGAACTGGTTAATGCCAAGGCAGAGAAGACTGCGGAGATCACAAGGCTGCGAAAGGAACTGCATACTGCGGAACTGAAGCTGAATGAAGAGAACAACAAACTCAACACCATGAAACAGGACGGCAGAAACGAAGTCTCCAAGAGGGACGAACTGAAAAGCCGAATCGACTTCATGATTGGGCAGTCCTCTGATTTCGGAATTCCGCAGATTGAAGCGGAGAAGTTCGATGAGAAGTCTCTTTCCTGTCCTTTATGCGGAAGACCGTACAAGGAATCCGAACAGGCGAGAATCCGAGACAGATGGGAGAAGGAACATCAGTCCAGACTGGAAAATGCCAGACGGATGAAAGCAGACCACGATGCCGACATCCAGCAGAAGGTAGCTGAAGGCACGGAATCCTGGAAACAGGCGAAGGAGAGAATCGATAAACTCGCCAAGGCTGTGAAGGAACAGCAGAAAGTCTGCGAGGAAGCAACTCTCAATGTCGGAAGTATCAAGGCACTGGTAGACAAGGCTGTGGAAGAGAGCAATGCGATGCCTGTTACGGCAGATATGTCGCAGAATCCGCAGTACACCGCAATCCAGAACACCATCGAATACCATAACGGTGAAATCACCAAGATGGTCGAGGAGAAGCAGAGAATCGTCACAGAGCAGAGGATGAGACAGGCAGAAGCATATTCTATTCGGAGCCAGATTGAAGGTCTGAATGAACAGCTGGCTTCAGTTGACTTCAACCAGAATATCGACATCAAGATTGCTGAACTGGAAGATGCCCAGAGAAGAGAAGGACAGAACCAGGCTAATGCTGAAAAGATTCTGGCTCAGTGCGATGCGGTAAGCAGAATGCGGAACGAGCTGCTTACGGAAGAGATCAATGAGCATTTCAGTATCGTCAGTTTTAAACTTTTTGATTACCAGAAGAATGGCGAGTACAAGGAGACTTGCATTCCGGAAGTCAAAGATGGCAATGAGTGGAAGGTCATTGGTCTGGAAGCAAACACTGCGCTTTCGACTCTTGGCAAACTCGACATCCTTGATGGACTTCAGAAGTTCTACGGTCAGAATCTTCCGGTCTTTGTTGATTTCGCCGCAGAACTGGACGAGAAGTCGATGGGCAAGATTCAGACTGAGATGCAGTTAATCTTCCTTGTGGTCAACAATGCGGATCTTGAGGTTAAGGGGGTGGCATGATGCAGAATCAGAATCAAGTGATGGTTCAGCAGCCAATGACCTTGGATGTCATGCTCGGAAACCAGATTGGCAACGAGATTACCTCTGGTGGTCTTCCGAAGGATTTCAACAAGGCACGTTTTGTCCAGAACTGTATGGCGCTGATTAACGGCAATCAAGACTTCAACAAGTTTCCACCACAAGCCATCATCGGAAACCTTATCAAAGCGGCCTATCTCAATCTCGACTTTTATAATCGAGAAGTTTGGCTGATTCCGTATGGGGGAGTCTTAGACTTCTCCATTTCCGGAAAGGGCATGAAGAAGCTGGCGAAACAGCATAGCACAAGACCTATCCGTGACATCTATGCGAAGGTCATCAGACAGGGAGATGAACTGGTTGAAACGGTGGTTAACGGAGAACCGTCAATCAACTTCAAGCCGAAGATGCTTAACGATGGAGAAATCATCGGAGCATTCGCAGTTTGTCTCTTCGCCGATGGTGGAATGCAGTATGAGATTCTGACGAAGAACGAGATCGATACCATTCGCAGAAAGAGCAAGGCAGCAAACTCTCCGGCATGGAAGGATTTCTACGGAGAGATGGCAAGGAAGTCTGCCATGAAGCGCCTGTGCAAGAACATCGACATAGAATTCGACAATCCGAATCAGCGAGATGCCTACGACTCAGACATGGCGCTGGATGACGGCAAGTCGATGAGGGCAGAACAGCCGATGATGGAAAACTCTGAGGATTTTATCGAGGACGGTGATACACAGTGACTCCACACGCAGTAGGAAAGATCTTTTCGGAAGTCATTGATGACATGGAGAACGGTGTATTCGATTTTACGGTCGATGGCAAGTGCAGTAGATGCGGAAGCTGTTGCAGTCGATACCTTCCGCTGTCACGTTCCGAAATAAGAGACATCAAGCGGTATGTCGAGAAGAAGCACATTCAGCGCCAGATTCATATCGGAGCGCCACTTGCCAAGCCAGCCGCAGTAGATATGACTTGTCCGTTTCTGGACATGACGAATCCGAGCGAGACGAAATGCGCGATATATAAATGCCGCCCAGCGATATGCCGCAAGTTTGTTTGTAACCAACCGCCGAGCCAGATCAAAGAGAACAAGGAACAGTTCTGGAAGGACAGAAGACCTTGCGACATGGTAGAGGTGTTCTTCAATGGAATGTAAGACCGTAAGATTTCTTTCTTCTGGAACACAGTAACAACAGGGACGAGATGCCCCAATTTCGCATGGAAATGTTCTTGTGATGAAAATCTACGTTTGAGACATTCAAAGGCAAATTGGGGCTACTTTTATTGTGAATTACAAAGGGGGATGCGAATGGGAACTATACAAATGGTGTATCTGGCAATCATGTTACTAAATCTCGGAATCCATCTGGCAAAACATGGAGAGCCAAAAAATGAGAACTATAACTTCTGGATTTGCTTGATCGCTTCGGTGATACAATACGCAATTCTTAAATATGGGGGATTCTTCTGATGTACTCATTCATCGATATTGTAATAGCAGCTGGAACTGCTTTCATCGTTGGATTGTTCATCGGAATGGTGGTGTACTCAGTCGTTACCATTTCCGCAAAAGAACAGGAAGAAGCTGAATATAAGAGACAGATTCGTGCCTGTGAAGAAACTATCGCAAAGCAAGCGCAAGTCATCAATGAGAAGAACAAGTTTATCATCCGTTTCAAATACAAATGCATCGATGCGGTTCAGAAATATCTCCAGGATGATGTGGTTGCCTGCACGATGATTGTTGCGACAATCAACGGAATCAAAGAAGGGAAGAAAAGTGAAAGCGTATAAGGGATTTGATAAAAATATGCAGTGCCGTGGATTTCAGTACGAAGTCGGCAAGACCTACGAAACAAAGAGAGCAGACTTATGTGAAACGGGATTCCATGCATGTGAATCACCGTTGGATGTCTTCGGATATTACGAACCGAACCACAGCAGATACTGCGAGGTTGAACTGGATGGTGTTACGGATCAGCATGATAAAGATTCAAAGCGGTGCGGCACAAAGATATCAATCGGTGCAGAAATCGGCATTCCAGGATTGGTAAAGGCGCACATTGAATATGTGAAGAGCCGAGTTTCTGAGTCAGTTGAAAAAGGGGATTCCGAAGCAGTAACAGTAGGAGAGAAGAAA
>AUXO017968306.1_pt1 | contig 11682 bp, 1 predicted proteins | sample 768731 | NCBI WGS metagenome assembly AUXO01 (sample SAMN02715735, study PRJNA202380) | gut metagenome | biome: sheep rumen | host: Ovis aries | place: New Zealand: Palmerston North | reverse complement strand
CCTTCTTCCCACTGTTGTTCCATTCTCTGACGGAACTTTACATTTTCACGAATAGCACGGAACTTCTTTTCGCCTTCCTTAAACTCAGGAAGCTCATACATAAAGTTACGAAGGAACACAGAGTCACCGTACTTAGGGAATGTATATTCTACTACGAACTGCTTACCATCGATTTCTTTAGTAACACGAGCTGTGCCTGTAACCTTTGCTTCATCTACGTTGTAAAATTCGAGCGCATTTAAGTCAATATCAAACGTTTGCTTTTCTTCGCCTCTTTCAATTGCAGCAATACGAGCTCTGTACTGTGGGTTATCTTTGCCGCCCATTTCTGTTGCAATCGCCTCTCTGTCTTCGTCAGTCAATTCCCAAGTTACATCACGAAGCTTTGTTTGATAAAATTTTCTATAAAGTTTTACTAATGTTTCAATAACTTCTTTCTCGTGAAAGTCAGCGATTTTTACATCTTTTTCCCAAATAAGACTCTGCATCATTTCCAAAACTTTGATTTGAATCTTATCATCATCAGAAAGCGAAAGACCTACCAAGTCTTCAGTCGCAAAATTACGCATATGAAACTTTTTAGGTGCGCCAAACTTTCCTTTTGTAGAAAGTTCAATTGTTACATAACCTACAGGTATTTTTTGTTCCTCACGTACATCAAAAGCTGTTGCAACGATGTCCTCTTTATTTAATTGCTGTTCAGCCATTAAATCCTCCAATTGTATATTTAGTTTTTGTTTAATTTTTGTAAATATTTTATAAATTCTTTTTCATTTTTAATTTTCATAAAGTCTTCAAGGTTATCAACAGTTTTATTTATATAAAAACAAACATCATTAGATACATAATAACATAATAAAATATTATTATAAAAATCAGAAAGAGCTGCTCTTAAAGACATAAGATTATCTGAAAGAGTGTAATCTTTATTAAGATCGATTTTATCTTTTATATTTTTTAGCCATATATCAAAATTTCCATAAATGTCTAAAATCATTCTTCACTTTCCTCTTTATTTTTTGCCATTCTACCATTGTATATGATACAAGTAAATGCAACGTGTTGAGTATCTGTTCTATATTCTACTGGAGGGAAATTAGCATAAGCAATAAGTTTATGATTTTTATCAAAAATACCAAGCTCAGTTATTTCCGCAATAGTGTTGTTATCTTGTACGTTAATTGCAAAGTCTTTTAATGTATTGACAGTATACGATGCTTGCAATGTTGATGCTAGTGTATTAAGCTTATCAACATTTTCTATGTATTTCGCAGGTGAGAAATGCAAGCCATAGAGTGTTAAGTCATCAGTAGTATTATAATAATCAGAGCCTTCAGATAAAAGTAATTGAAGTTCACCGTTTTCAATACTAAAGTTTTCTGCTTGATTAATAAAATACATAATATCGTCTTTAACGTAAATCTTTGTAATATCTTTAATTTGTACATAAGGGTGTTCAATATTATCTGTTATGATTTGATTGTCACCCAACTTTTCATATCTGTTAAGAACAACTTTTTGTTCCCATTTTTTATTTTTTATGTAAGACTTAATATTTATAATTTGCCAAAGAGGGTTAACTTCTTTGTTCTTAGACCAAATATTGTTTTTGTACCATTCCTGACAAGTTGCGTTTACAGGTTTAGGAGAGATATATCTTCCATCAAATCCTGCATATACATAATTAGAACAATCGCCGTCACCGTTATCCAAACAGTATTCATTTCCATCAGCGTCATAATTTACATAACGACCGTTTTTATCACAAAGATGAATCTTACAATCATTTGCATTTATATAATCTTCATCATAGTACGCGTAGTTGCTTTCACTATTAAAGATTTTGTTTCCTACTTTTATTGGAGGCTGAGGAGATCCGTTAGGATTAAACCAAACTCTATCAGGCGGGAATGTAGTCATTTCTTCCAAATCCAAATTATAATAGTAATCCTGATTATTCATATTCTCAGGCTTTATAGACTGACGAGATATAGTAAGTATTCTAAACAAAAAGTAATGTTCTAAATCATCATTGTACTTTTCGAGTGCGCCAGAGAAAGGTACTTGCAATTTAATTGATGAAGAGTCTGATGCAATACTATTAATTTTGATATTATCTATACATTTGCAGCTATCCTGTTCATATAAAACATCTTTATATATAAAGGTACCTTCATAGTAAAGCAAATCACTAAGATCTTTATACTTAGGCGCTTTTGACAAAGATTTACCTTTAAGTCCAATAATAATATCGCCTGACTCCATAACAGCATTTGAATTCTTACTGCTACTTATAAGGTTAATTGATGCGCCGTATACTAAGGGTTTACTATTAGAGTCGATATATTTACAATTAAAATCATTAATTCTTCCTGTAAGAGTTTTAAATTCCTCTGTTGAAATAGAAGTATCACCGATAAAGTATGATGTCGTATTATCGGAATTTAAAACATATATTTCACTATCAATAGAGAACACAGGCATTTTATAAATGATTTCATCATACAATGTAATGTATGTAAAGTCCTCTACAAATTCATTCATTCCAAAGGTAACGGTAGCATTAATAGTAGTAACATTATCATTATAATTATATGTATTATTCCACTTGATACTTGTAGCATTACACTTTACACTATTTGTAAAATCACCACCCTCTATAGTGAATGTATATGTTCGTTCAATATTTCCACTAGAGGAAACATCTGAAAGTGACACATAATTATTATTTGAATTTTGGAATATAATAGGCTCTTCTTTTTCTTCTTTATCAATGCTAATCTCTTTAGCTTTGTCACTATACTCTAATTCAAATGAAACATTTTTACTATAAATAGTGCCTTCACACTCAAAAGTAACCTCTGCAATAAAATACAATTTTTCTGCAGTAACTGTAGAGCCGTCAATAGCTTTAAGTTCTACATCACCATTTTCACTTATTTCGGCTTTGCAGAATTCATCGCCATTTTCATTATAAACAGATACATCATTGTTTGCTACAAATTCACATAATTCTGTATTTTTATAAACCCTTAATCTAAATTTTGAACCGATCTTTACTTTTGATACAGAGTTTACTTGTATTAAATCTGTTTCTTTAAACTTATAATACGATTTGACGTTTTCTTCTTTATAGCATTCTTCAAGAGTTTTGCCAAATCTAATATAATTATAACCGTCATTTAAGAAATCATTATATGTGACGCTTTCATTATCCCCAGCAATTTTAATAGAATTATATACATCAATTAAGTTACCTACTTTATCTGTTAAGTAGACGTAATCACCAAGATTGTTTTTAAGCAGTTTATTGTCAAATGCTATAGGGTCTCTATCCCAAGGCGTATTATCAACTATAGATGTATTATTTCTTAATCCACCGTATCCCATAGGATGGTAGAAGATTCCTGATGAATTAGCGCCGTCACCAATCATTGTTGCATAGTTATCATCGCCATCATCTTTATACTCAATTACAGGATCTGCTATAACAGAAATGCCGTTTCCTTTATTATAGAATGTATAAGGAATTACTAAAAGCCCTTCTATAAAACGACGAGACTTAAGAACATAACATCCATATTTATTGTCGTATAAGCAGTTTATTGTTTCACCATTTCTTACAAGTTTTTTTATAGAGAAACGTTCTTCTTTCGAAAGACTTTTATTATCTGATGAGCCCCAATCGCCTTCTGTTCTTAAAATGAACTTGACAACATCTTCTACTTCAGAGCTGTCTAAATCATTTGTTTCTATAAAGTCTGCATAATTGAGAGGGTTGTTATCTGCCTTAACCAGTGCATAATTGTTTTTAATATCAAATGACTCAAGATTGAACTTATAATTATTGCTACTTAAATCATCATCAACAAGCATTGACGGCACGTTTGTTAGTGCAGATTTTATATCAACTGTATTCTTTCCTGCAGTCTTGGCGAAACTAACATCAATGCTGTAGTTTACCATATCTTCTAATGTTTGAGACCTGTTAGCTAAGGTGTCATCAAAAACGTATTCATACCCATCAGCACTACATAGTTTAACTTCATTACCAAATGCATTTTTTAATGGTACGACAACATTATCTTCATATTCATAATATATGTGTTTGGTATCTTCATCTACTGTTGGATAACCAATAATGTTATCATTCAGTTCCCCATCATCTAAGTATCTTGATGAGTATATACGGTTTGCTAAAGTATCGTTATATACTGGCTTTATTGTAGGAACTTTAAATAAGCCACTGATATTTTTATATTCTGCTTGTTTAGTAGCGTCTGATGATATAAATTGCGCTTGAATTGGTATATCAGACTTTGTTGACACTGAAAGCAAAACTCTCAATTTACCATTTGAATTATTATCAGAAGCAAAGCCTTTATTTAATGTAATTAAAGAGTCTGATACATTTTTTATAACAAGTCCTGAAGGTATAGTCAATGAATTAGCGCCTGTCCAGTCAAAGTTCAATGTACCTGAACCGTTCATCTCAGATGCATCAATGTCAACACCGAAGCCGAGTGCGCCGTCTGACCAAGTAAGAGTACCGTCTCCTGCAGAAGTTGAATGAATGTTACCATTATCAGCGATTGACATTGCCTTGTAAACAGTTGATTCTGTATCAACATCGCCTGTAGCAGAGTTAAATGAAATTACAATTTGATTTGACTCATAGCCGCCTTCAGACCGTTTAACAAATGCTAGTAATTTACCGTCCTGTTCTTTAAAAGAAGCAACCTCGAAATTATTGTCAGAGAATAAGCTTGAATCAACATATTCTTTTATAGGAAGAATTTTGAATGATTCTCCACTATCATCTGAATATAAAATCATTGGAGCAGTGCCGTTATTATATGGATCATTTAGCCAAGTAGCATAGTTGGCGTCCATAAGCTCAGTTTCAACAGTATATGTAGGATTACTTGCAGCCTTAATTGCAGCTTCAATTTTTGGCATTGGGACTGTGCATCCGCCAAAGAAAATATGTTTTCCATCAGATGTAATATACATATCTGTTTTAATATGGAAGAATTTAATAGGCACTGTTTTTGCACTTACTGGGATAACAACATCTTCGCCTGTAGAAGGACTCTTAATTATAACCGTGTGGAAATCATTTATTGAATTCGCATAAGAGCCTCTTACATAGGTTCCAGCTGGCATCAATGCAGTTTTCCAGTTTGAGATCTTGCTAAAATCGCTAAACTTATAAAGTTTATTTTTATCTATTGAGAAGAAGTCATCATTAAAAGTTTTGAAAAATACTTTACTGCTTGAAGAATCCACATTAGTAATACTGCTTGTACCAAAGTTTTCTGATACGACTTCACCAATAAGGTACTTCATTACAATTGTTGCATACTGATAATACATCTCATCAAAGTTAACATAATTCTGTTCAACTTTTGATTGAATTACAAAGTCAGCAGTTGTACCTGAAATCTTATAGCTTGCTTTATCATCAATTCTAAAGTTTTCATCCAAAGGAAGACCTGTGTCACATTCAACTTTAGTGATTGCAGTGTTAAGACTTGTATAGTTTGAAGCGTCAGCATCTGCTATTACGCCGCCTTCATCATAGTATTTACATTTTGCTTTAAAAGCTTCGTAGTCAAGGAAGCTGTTCTCCATATAGCCTTTAACAGTATCTCTGAAGTATTCAACGTCTTCCCTCTTATATGCTTTATCGATATTAAGACCTGCAAGTGTTACTTCACCTTCAGTTTCACCGTCAACGATAGCATCATCTTTAAAGGCCCAACTTGCAAATGTATCATAAACATTCTTTACATATTCGTAAACAGAGTCTGAACCTGTAAGAGTATGGGACTTTAAGAAGAGTTCTGTGTTATCCAAAATCTCAGGCAACTTTGTAGCTTTCCAGTGTCTATTTGTAGACATTTGACGTATATAGTTGCCATTATCATCAACGAGGTAGTTCTTTGACTTAATAAATATGTAATCTTGTATAAGAGCAATATCTATTCCATCAACAGAGAATACCGATCTATGAATCTGTTCACCTGCTTCAGGTTCTTTTGGAATGTAAGGGCCCTCTTTCATTACAAGATGATTTTCATTTTCAAGAGCTGCGAGTCCATATTCTACTTCATCTTCATTAGGTACTGATGAATAAACACTGAAGGCAACATCATTAGGACTTACAAGTTCTTTTTCAATAATGTTGTCTTGGTTGGTAATTTTTGATACTGCAACAGTAGCAGCATTATAAATATAGATGTCATCGTCTCTTTTAACGAAGCTATCCATAAGATTTGACTCAAATGAAGATGCATATACTTCAGTAGGCTTTTCACCTGCAGGTACAGGAGTAAGTTGAACTGCAACTGATGATTTGTAATACATAAGACCGAAGTCATCAGTTTCATTTGGACCAATTGATGGGTTTCTTCCAAGTGTTGCAACAAATGCATTAAGGTCTTCATCCCAGATAACATTTGTGACTGTGCCTTCAAGTTCAGGAATACCTTCAACTTTGCTGAATGTTGCATTGTTTACTGCATCAAAGTTGATTGGGTCATCGTTCTTCCAAACGCCTGATGAAGTAATAACCTGAACATCACTTCCGTTTACTGCAACAAACTTAGCTTTTTCTCTAATATTTGTTGTGATTGTATGAGTTGAGTACCCTCCGCCTGAAAGGCAAACTGCGCCCTCAATAGTATCACCGCTATTTAAAGTTTGTGTAACAAGATTGAATATTGAAGAGTCATCTGCTGGCGCTTCAATAGCATTAGGCTTTTTAAGGTTGATAAGGCCTTCAAACACTAACAAGTTTTTATAGTATTTAAAGTCAGGAGTCTCAATCTCACTTGATGTGTACCGAGGATCTATTGATTTCTTTATAGAAACGCTTTCGTATGAAGGCGATGTATATGGACTGTTATCAAATGTAACGCCTGTTGCATAATCCTCAATTATGTTGAGTGTTCCATCGTCTGCTACTGAGCAAGGCACTATATCATTTAAAGCAGATATTAATTCATCATCATACAATCTTGAAGAAAGCTGAGTTCTTTTACCTGATACATAGTAGTCGCCGGCGTCTGTGACTCCATATATTTCACCCACAAGTTTCTTTGTACCTTCAAATACTCTTGAGTTTAAAAGCGGCGTATATACAGATCTAAGGCCAACTTCTTGTATAGAGATAAACTTATCAGATGTTGAAAGATCTGATACATCAAACGGCTGTAAAGTAATACCTTTAATATATGCCTCTTTTGTGATGTTTGTTAGTCCTTCAAATTGTGTATTTTTTGTTTGATAGCTACCAAATAAAAATTTTAAATTTTTGAAATATTTTTGTTCTTCAAACTTAATTACAAATTTTTTATTTGTTGTATCAAAGGTTTTATCTGTTTCATTATATTCGGCCGCATTTGTATAGAAAAGGTCGTTATCCTTATCATAGCGAATCGCAGACTGTGAAATATTAAATTTTACTTCGTTATCACGTTCATCATTTATATATCTATCGTATTCCCATCCTGAACCAATAAATTGAGGATCAATAAATAGGTTTATATCATATGAGCCATTTGCAATATATTTTCTTGGCAGTTTAATTGTATTAAAAATCTTTGATGAGTAATTGATAAATGAATTATCCAACTTGAGTTGGGCTGCAGATATATCCACTTCAGCAGGGTTCCAATCAGGTCCTGTTATGCCATCTATACGAGTTTTACTATATTTTGAAAACAACGTTCTACTATAATATCCATAAAATAAGTTTTCTTCTACTTTAGTTAGATTCTTTAAAGGTTGAATACTATCTACAGTACATATTGTATAATTTTTATTTATATTAATAAGTTCAACTTCCCCGTTGTTATCATCAGCATTATCATTAACCCATAAAAGGCCTAAAGTATCGTATGTGCTATGATTAAAGAAGTCCTTAAAGTTTGAAACATCTTCATTAGAAAAACTAGAAAGATTAGCAGGATCATCATAACCATCTATTATATCGCTTTCAGTAATAGGCCGATTATTATCTTCTTCATTATAATCCCAAGCGCCTTTAATATAAGAAAACAAAATAAGTTTATCTTTAAAAGATTCTTTTATTTTACTAATAACACCATCTATATCTCCTTCAACAAGAAGGTTTGTTTTGAGATCAGCGCCGTGTACGATATTTCCCATATTATAGTACGCTTTAAGCATAAGAAGTGCTTTTAAAATCTCATCTGAAGTCTTATCACTTTTTAAAAGATTTGAATTACGTAATGATTTATAATTATCTGTTGAGTAAAATTCATTACCCAATACATCATAAAATCTATTATTAAAATAATATAATTGTGACCCAAATACTCCGCCATTAAGAACTTCGTATTTTGTAAAAGGATCATTATCCTTTTTAGGAAGATTCACAAAATAGAAACTGCCCTTTTCTTCATCTGGGTTAGACCCATCAGCCAAGTAATAATAGTGAATACCATCAGCTAAAGAATCGTTACGGCTATTAACAGATGGATATGAACTTATTAAATTTGTGTACAAAGAGTCCGCTTTAGATATTCGTAAGGAATTGCTTCTTGTAATATTTTTAAATCCTTGCTCATAGAATAACGCATCAATAATTGTATATGACTTTTCATTTTGAAAAGTTTTAAGTTGCATATTATATTCATTAAGAGGTATTTCAAATAATGGACTATCAATGTTTTCATAAGTACTATAGAGAGAAGATGCGTCTGCTAATGTCTCTACTTTAGAATAGGTTGATCTCTTTTTTAATTCTATATTGGAGTCATTTACCCAGTAATTAACATCTCCATTATCATCTTTAGCAAGCTCTGCAGTCTGATCCCAGAATGTAGCGCCATACACATTAGGATAAAAAACATCTGTTGTTAATTTAAAAAATGAACTGTAATTGCTTCCGCCTGTTCCTATTTGAACATATGCAGGTATTGTGTTTTCATCCCAGTTATTTGTTTGGAATAGAACTTTTAATTTCTCATCAGTGTACTGAGAATCTTTTATCAGTGAAGCGTATCCAGATAAATCAGTGTTTAATATAACGTTTACTCCGACATTTACGTTTTCTTTTGCAAGTGCAAGTTCACTGTTATTTTGAATGTAGTCAAGCCAGTCTACGTTCATTAAGTTTCCTGTATGACCATTATGATTCTTTAAATCTATTAACTTATCAGCCTTAATATCAACGAATACATCTCTTGTGTATTTTGCAATTGAAGGTACTAAGTACTCCGCAGCATCGCCTGAAAGTTTATCACCATAAAGATATTTAACTACTTGACGGAAAGTCTTAGGATTGAGAATTTGTTTATCTCTTAAGTCACCATCAAATACAACTGCTGAAACATCAGGCCATTCTTTTGTGCCATATACACCGTGGTCAAAGAAAGATACCTTATCATAAATACCTAAGTCATTCATTACTCTTTTGTAATTAAATGGGTCATCTTTAACTTCTACAGGCGATGTAGTAATAGGACATTCAAAACTATAAGTTAAGTAGCCTGATTTCGGTATTGATGTACTTATAGTCAAAGAATTATTACTTATTGAAGTTACGTAAGCGTCACCTATTCCTGGCCCATAAACTTTTGAGCCAATACAGATAGAATCAAATTTATTTTTAGCGTCTTCAGTTAAAAACTGCATTTCATTTGTTAATTGATTTTCTTTTTTATCAACAAATACTTGTGCAGTTACTGTAAATGTTTTTTCATTATAAAGTTCAAACTTTATATTTGAAGTAAATGCAACTTCTTTATCTTCTTCTAAAATGTTACTATAAAGCTGTTTTGCTTGTGAGCTTTCGGTATAAAGATTATTTAAGTCTATTTTAGCAAGTTGATAAGATATTTCAGAGTCATCGCTTCCTATGTAAACTCTATCTATTGGAACTATGTTAGTAGCTGTAGGATCTATAGGAAGAACTGACACATTTCCTAAACTTATATTTTCTATATAGCCATAGTCATCATCTAACAAAAACTTATATCTAATATATTCTTTGTTATTGTTGAAACTACCTATAAATAAAATTTTGCAATCGTATCCTATAGAAAGAATATCATCTTTTATCACAAGGCTCTTATTATTTTTAAGTCGTAAAATCTCATCTTGAGCAGATACAAGATCTTTTGTATATCTTTCTATCTTTTCTTTTGAATTTTTATAATCAAGCCAATATGAGTAAGCATATTGCTCTAATTTACTTATAGCATTAGCTAATTCTTCTTGTTCTTCAGATGTTAGATTATCTTTTACAGAAAGCTCTTCGTATATAGTTAAAGGCTCATCAGATAATGTTGCTTCTACATCCTTTATTAAAAGACGCGCACGGTTAAGTTCTTCATTACTCTCTGTAAGTTCTGATGTAATTTCATCAATTACTTCAAGATACTCATTACCATATAAAAGTTCAAAGATCTGATCTGATTTCTTTTCTGGTATTGACTTTATTACAAATTTGATTTTGTCAAGACAAGCAGCTGCTGAAGAGTTTTGTATTAATTGCTTCCAATAGCATCTTAATGATCCGTGAAGAACAATGTAATCACCGTCTCTATTTTGGACTACTATAGCAGAGTCATCATTTGAGCAAACTGCATCATTTAATTCGTTAAAAGGAGAATAGCTCTTAATACTTTCATAGTCTTCAAACTCCCCGTTACTTACAATTCTTGCATCTATAACGCCCCAAGATGCTCCGCAGACTTCATAAACGTTAACATCATTATTTAATGAATCCTTAAATGAAATAAAGTCACCAGTTTCTATAGATGTGTCTACTAAGGAAGGTGATGCAACATTTACAACATCGTCATTATCATCAAATGTTGTTTCATCATAAAGCTTAATCATTTCAGATGGTGGCAACATAATTGTATTTTTAATAAAAGGGTTATAAGTGTAATCAACTAAACTTCTAATAGAGCTATAGTCACTGTTAGACTCTGAACTTGTACAGAAACTATATAAAGGTCTTAAATATTTAGAGAAAAATGTTGATGTGTAATTTAATATATTTGTGCCCCAATTTTTAATATTGTCATCTAATCCATTTTCTCTTTGAAATTGTTCAAGTTCATCTAAGCTTTTATACTTAAATAGCTTAAGATATGATGTTTTAGCCAATGATGTTAATTGGAACCCGAGTATCTTGTCATCTGATGATACATAGCTAACGTAAGTTGATTCATCATTACTTTCTAACTTCGGCTCTAAAACATTATATTGTTTTTGTCCAACAATAGAACCGATAGAGTTTTCATTATAGTTTTTGAAGAATGAATAATCTTTATTTTTCTTATATATTGTGTAATCTTGTAGAGTTGAGGAACCGTCTTTTGAAGATACAAATTCAAATATGAAGTCCTCATATCCAGAGAGTGTATAAGCTGGAAGCATAACAGAATTTGATGATACGAATGATGTATCGCGACTGTCACCATTAAAGTCGATACGACGGAATAATGTTTGGTAACGTTCATCAAAAGTATCAATAATATAATTCTTTACAGGAATATCACTTAGCTTATAAAGTACTTCTCCATTTGAGTCGGTTTCTTTTGTACCTGTCATTGGCGCAATTGTCAAGTTCTTTCCGATTGGGAATACCATAATGTCTTCGTATGCATCGTGTCCTGTCATACGATAGCCAAGTGTTGA
>AUXO016079868.1_pt1 | contig 11682 bp, 13 predicted proteins | sample 768731 | NCBI WGS metagenome assembly AUXO01 (sample SAMN02715735, study PRJNA202380) | gut metagenome | biome: sheep rumen | host: Ovis aries | place: New Zealand: Palmerston North | reverse complement strand
TTAGCACCCATTCTAGTTAATCTTAATTTAACAGCCATATTATCCCTCCATTTCTAAATAACAATGTTATTATAATAAATGATTTATAAGATGTCAACTATTTTTTGTTAACACCTTTTTCTTATAGGCATCCCCAATAACTCTACCATCTTCCATAATATGATAACAATCAAATTCATCTTGAAAAGTCATCTCTTCTAAAAAAGTTCTCCCATAGCCAAAATTCATAATATAAGAACATAGCAAAACACCATCATCATTTAATAATTCCACAACATTATTTTTAAATTTTTCAAGTCTCTCTCGATTATTGGAAAAATACTCTGAAATATTAGAAGTAACAACACAATCATACTTTTTCATAGAAGGAATATTCTTTGAAATATCAAAAGATGTAAAATGAAAGGGTTCATTTCTTAACCTTTCTTTTACAACTGATAAATCAGAAATGGTATTCATATCACGAGTATAACCTATTTGAAATAAGTCACGTGTCATAAAACCACAAAATCTTTGAATATAATTAAACCAATACTTATAAGCATACTCTTCCTCTTCACTATCTGGTAATACTCGAGATAATAATTTATAAATAAATTCATTACTAAAAACATCAGGATAATATTGATTGAAATACAAAATACTCCATTTACGCAAATAGTAATAATACTTTGTAAGAGGATTAATATCAAAAGTATCAACAGATAAAGCATTTTTCTGATATAAATGAAACAATTGATCACCAGAGGCTAAAACAGTTAAAACATTCTTAGATGATACAATATTCTCGGATAATATAAAATCTAAATCTTCATTAGAATGATAATAAATACGATCAAAAATTGATTCTTTGTTTCCCAAAATAATATTTGCAGTACGCTCTATTTCTTCCATACTAACCCCCTCCAAGTACGGCTTATCATAAAGCAAAAAAAAGGATTTGTCAAATTTAAATCAAATCCTCTTTAATAAAATTCTCATCAATAGATGAGGAAATAGTATTATCTTCTACATCATCTTCCACAATATCATCCCAAGGATCTTCATCTAAAGATGTTTCTACTTTAACTTTAACATCCCCAACTAATTCAATTCCCAATTCCTTTTCAATGGTATAAGTTATTACATTTCCATCTAAGTCTGCTTTAACGCAACTTGGTTGTTTAAGACTCCTTACGATAACTTCTTCATTATCTTCACTCTCTCTATCTCGCATATGAATAACCTCTTGATATTGAATTGTCTGTTTCGCAACATTTGTTTGTGTATCATTATTATAGGAATACCATATATTAACATCATAAGAACCAGTAATAATAATATCATTATTTTTCTTTACCCCATTAAAATCATGATTAATAACCCAACAACCTAAAATAGTAGAAGGATTATCGACTGTAAGAGTTTCGGTATTTGTAAATAATCTTTTACCTTTTGACAAAACAGCCTTCGTAACAATTTCTTTATAATTTGACATATATACCTCCAATGTATTTTATGCAAAAGGTTAAAAAAATAAACAATAATCACCTTGAGATTTATAGAAAAATATCATAAAATAGAATATGATAGAGAACATATGAGGAAGTGAAAAAATGAAGGAAGAAAAAATAAGCGAAGAAGAAATTAAAAGAGCAACAGAAATCATCCAAAAGATTGATGCTTACTACTCAGAACGAATCGTAGGACAAAAAAAATTACAAAGAGCACTAATGATATCCTTAATTGCGAATGGACATATCTTACTAGAATCTGTACCAGGTCTTGCAAAAACAACGGCAGCAAAAGTATTAACAGATGCTGTATCAGGAGAGTTTTCAAGAATCCAATGTACACCAGATTTATTACCAAGTGATATCATTGGAACTCAAATATTTAATTATTCAACCAATAAATTTGAAACAAAACTTGGACCAATTTTTGCAAACTTTATCCTTTTAGATGAAATCAATCGTTCTAGTGCCAAAACACAAAGTGCAACACTAGAAGCAATGCAAGAGCGGCAAGTAACAATTGATGGAAAAATATACCATCTTCCTGATATATTTACAGTAATTGCTACACAAAACCCAATTGAACAAGAAGGAACATATCTACTTGCCGAAGCACAATTAGATCGTTTCCTATTAAAAGAAAAATTATCCTATCCAACAATAGAAGAAGAAATTAGTATACTAAATAATATAGAAGAAAAAAAATTTAATAATAAAGAATCAATACTAACATTAGAAGATATAGAATTTCTTCAAAAAACCGCAGAAAAAGTATATATCGATGAATCAATCAAAAAATATATTGCCCAAATCATTCACGCAACAAGATACCCAGAAAAAGTAATTGATGCATCTTTAGCTGAATATATTAATTTAGGATCAAGTCCAAGAGGTGCCATTGCATTTATGCAATGTTCCAAGGCTCTTGCTTTAATGAAAGGAAGAACCTATGTTACACCAGATGACATAAAAGAATTAAGATATAATGTACTAAGACATAGAATATCTTTTAACTTTTCAGCAATTGCCGACAATATATCAAAAGAAGAAATCATTGATGCTATTATGAAAGAGATACCTACTCCATGATAAAACTAAACTATATCAACAAGATTAAAGCAAACATTTCAATAACATCCAATCAAAAAACATCTAATATTTTAGATGGAACATATAAATCTATCATTCAAGGAAAAAGTATGAATTTTGAAAACTTAAGAGAATATGTAATTAATGATGATAGTAAAGATATTGATTGGAAATCATCCGCTAGAAGTAGAAAACTACTCGTAAGACAATACATTGCAGAAAAAAAGCACAATATTCTACTAGTAATGGATAATGGTATCAAAATGGATGCTGATACTGATAAATTAGAAAAGAAAAAAGAAATTGCTCTCTACTCTGCAGGAACATTAGGATATTTAGCAATTAAAAATAATGATTATGTCGGAATGATTTACCACGCAAAAAAGCCAGAATGGAAACCATTTAAATACAATCTATATAGTCTAGAACAATATCTTTGTGACTATGAAAATAGTGATTCAGAAGATAATAATATTAATGATTTATTAGAATATATTGTAAAAAAAATACCAAAAAGAAAAATAGTTTTTATCATAACAGATATGTCAGGAATGGATAATATTAGGTTATCAACCATAAAAAGGTTATCACAAACAAGTGATGTATCCCTAATAAACATAAATGATCAATACATGACAGGAATGGAATTATATGATATTTCAGAAAAAAATTATATTCCAAAAATATTCCTACAAGATAAAAAATTAAATGAATTAGAAAAAAAAGTTAGAAAAGAATTACTTGATAAAAACATTCAAAAATTTAAAAAAAATGGAATCGTAGTAAAATCCATCAGCAGCAAACAAGAAATAGCAAAAAAGATTATAGAATTATTGGAGGAACACAAATATGCAAATAAATAAGGAATTAATGCCAATGTTTTCATATACAATAATACCTGTTATAATCTTTTTTTTATTATGGATTGGAATCATACTATTATTATTGTGGATAAAGAAAAAGAAAAAAACAGTGGAAACAAAAACCAATCCAAAAAAACTATACACAACCAAAGAAAAATACTTAAGAATGATTTCTTACTTAGAAAAAGAAATAGATGAAAATAAAATAAATAATCGAAAAGCATTCCAAAAACTAAGTAAAATTATTAGATTATTTGTATATGAAATGACATCCATAAAACTACAAAATTATTCCTTAGATGAAATAAAAACATTAAACATAGAAGAACTTTCACAATTAGTAGAAGAATATTATGATCCAGAATTTGCAAAATATTCAAAAGGAGATTTAAAAAAATCTATTGAAAAAACAAAGAAGGTAATTGAATTATGGAAATAAGACACCCTATTCTTTCAATTTTAATCATTTTAGGAGTTATTACTTATTTAATAATTACCAAATCAAAAAAGAAGAAGCAAAAAAATGGATCAAAAATTGCCAACACAAACTATATCAAAAATACAACCTATTATAAAAAATTAAAAAGAAAATATATACTATACAAGGGAATTTGTTTAACCCTTTTTATAATAGCAATCATATCTTCCTCTCTTCTACTAGGAAGAATCAATAAAACAGAAAAAACAATATCAGAAAAATACAATCGAGATATCATCCTATGCATGGATGTATCTGCATCTGTTGATGATTTAAATATTGAAATCATTGAAAATTTAAAAGAGACAGTACAAGCATTAAAAGGAGAAAGGTTTGGAGTATCTATTTTTAATACAACCTCAATCCTCGCAACACCACTAACAGACGATTATGAATATGTACTAGAAGTATTGAACAAAATAGAAGAATCCATAAAAGCAAATGACTTTAGAAAATATGGCGGATATATTGGAGATGATTTCTACTATGTTCGTAATTATGTCTATAGTGGAACACTTGAAGAAAGTACAAACAGAGGAAGCTCTTTAATAGGAGACGGTTTAGCATCATGTACCTATAGTTTTCCCAATATCAAAACACAAAGAAGTAGAATTATTATTTTATCAACCGATAATGATCTAGCAGGACAACCAATTGTAACATTAAAACAAGCATCTGAAATTGCCAAAGAAAGAAAAATAAAACTCTTTGGAATTGGAACAAGTTTAATAAAAAAAGAAGATCAAGAATTATTAAAAGAAGCAGTTGAAATAACTGGTGGAAAATACTATAGTCAATCATCTAATAATGTATCTAATATTATACAAGACATTGAAAAAACCACAAAGACATCATTAAAAAAACATAATATTGTAAAAAAACAAGATATCCCAAATATTCCATTTTCAATTCTCTTCTTATCCTCTATTGGAATTATTTTAATTAGTAAGAAGGTGGAAAGATGAAATTATTTCCAATTATTCCAATTCCCATTATTCTTATAATTAGTATTGCACTAATACTATTAATTCTAAGTAATGGAAAAAATATATTACAAATTATAATGGTTTTCTTATTATTCATAATAAACTTAAGAATCATGATTCCAAAAGATAATATAGAAACACAAAACACGAATCTAGATATTCTTTTTGTAATTGATAATACAATTAGTATGAATGCAGAAGATGGAAAAGGAAATAAAAAAAGATTAGATGAAGTTAAAACAAATTGCAAAAAAATAATAGAAGAATTTCCATCAGCAAGGATTTCTATTATTACATTTAATAATAAAGCAAAGCAACTAATTCCATATACAATTGATACCGATATTGTAGAAGATGTGATAGAAATTATTGAACCAATAAGTGAATCCTATGCAAAAGGTTCCTCTCTAAATACCCCAATCACAACAATATATGAAGTATTAGAAAACTCATATAACAAGAGACCTGATAACAAAAGAATTATATTCTTCTTAAGCGATGGAGAAATTACAGATAATTCAACACTAAACTCATATGAAAATATAAAAGAATATGTAGACAATGGTGCAGTAATAGGATATGGAACAGAAAAAGGCGGAAAAATGAGATATGCAGATAGTGATGGAAATCTAAGATACATAATGGACTACTCTACACATAACTATCAAGAGGCAATCTCTAAAATAGATGAAAAAAACCTAAAACAAATAGCAAAAGATTTAGAAATAAATTATATACATCAAACAGATACTTCTTTAATAAACAAAAAAATAAAAGAAATAAAGAAAATAACAAAAACAAAAAATAATTCAAATGATAAATCTGACTACGATGATATCTATTATTTATTTGTAATTCCCCTACTATGTATATTAGTTTATGATTTTAGAAAAAGATGGAGGTAACATATGAAAAAAATTAAAATAACAATAACCATCCTAATAAGTATCATACTAATAAAAATAAGCGGAACATACTTATTAAACGAGATCATAATTCATCAATATAATAATAAAAAATATAATACAAATCTAATAAAATTAATTGAATTAACTAATATTAATGAACCATATATTGTTCATTACAATAAAGCAAATATTCTATATAAACAAAAAAAATATGACCAAGCAATTAGAGAATATGAAACTGCTTTAGAAAGGAATCCTAAGAAAGATAGAATTTGTGATATAAGAATTAATTTATCTATCGCAACAGTATCTAATATAACAGATTTAGATAATGAAAAGATAAAAAATAGCCTTTCAAAAGCAAGAGAAATACTCTATGAAAATCATTGTGCAGATCCAAACGATAATTCAGGAAAAAGTATTGATGCAGAAATAACAGAAGAGGAAATCAAAAAATTAGAAAATGAATTAGAAAAAGAAGATAATGATAATTCAAAAAACTCATCTAACGAACAAAATAATACAGAAGATCAAAAAGAAAAAGATATAGAAGAACAAATAAAAGAAACAAATAAAAATGCAAATAGAAGTCGACAAAGTAATTTAGATAATTATAAAAATATGAGTGATTATAATTATTATTCCGGAAAAAGCTGGTAAATATGTTATAATCAACATAATAAGGAGGTACATATGGCATCAACAATCATTCATTTAGCAATCGCTAAAGAATTAGAAAAAAAATTAAATATTAATAATAAATATGAATATTATCTAGGAACAATTGCTCCTGATTTATCAAAACAAATTGGTAGATTAAAACAAGAATCACATTTTATTAAAAATACATTTAATGACACACCAAATATAGAAATATTTAAAGAAAAATATCCTAACTTTAAAGAAAATGATTTTGATTTAGGTTATTTTATTCATATTTATACAGATAAATTATGGATAGAAGATTATTTACAAAATTATACTTATCAAAACTCTATCAAACTATTAGATGGTACAATCTTACAAACAACTGACGAAGAAATAAAAGAATTAATCTATTCAGACTATACAAATTTAAACATCCAATTAATTGAAGAATACGACATAGATTTATCCCTTTTCTATGATGAATTTAGAAAACCTTCATCAAATATAGAAGAAATCCCATTAGATAAACTAGATATTTTAATCAACAAAATAGGAATCATCATAGAAAATTCAAAAAAAGAAAATACTTATATATTTGATTTATTTACCATTAAGCAATTCATAGAAAATACAACAGAAGAAATAGAAAAAGAGCTAAAATATTAGCCCTTTTTTTATTTTAAGAAATCATTCATTAAATGATAAAAATAATCATTTAAACTATCATTTACATAAGATATCATTTCATTAACCTTTTCAAGATTCTGATTATAAATATAATAAATCGGTATGCTTGAGACTTTCTCTTCTAATTGATCTAATTGACTCTTAATAGAAGGATCATAATTACTTTTTATATAATCTTTTTGAAGTTTTTTAATATCCTGAATCATATGAGATAATTCATCATTTTCCATCATCTTTTTCTTTAAAGATAAACAACTTTGATACTCAAAAGAATTTGATATCATGGAAATAACATCATCTACTGATTGATACAACTTTTCCATCTAGGCTCCAAGTCTTTGCACTAGTAATTTCTACTAAAACAATATCTCCACAAGATAAAGAATCTTCACTTGTAAAATTAATTAATTTATTTGTTTCACTATATCCAAAATACATATCTTTTTTCTCACTCGTACCCTCAACCAAAACCTTAAGAATAGAACCTTCTAATAATTTATTCTTCTCTAAAAAAATCTCATTAATAACCTTATTTAAACGTTGAAGGCGTTCTTCTTTTTCCTCTTGAGAAATAGAATCATCCAACTTACAAGCAGGAGTACCTTCTCTTTTTGAAAACACAAATGTAAATGCATTATCAAAACGACATTCTTGAACCAAAGACATCGTATCTAAAAAATCTTCTTCACTCTCTCCTGGAAAACCTACAATAATATCTGTAGAAATTGTAACTCCAGGAACAGTATCTTTAATTTTATGAAATAATTCTAAATAGCTCTCTCTCGTATATCTTCTACCCATTAACTTTAAAATACGATTAGAACCACTCTGAACAGGTAAATGAACACTAGGCATAATATTAGAATACTTTCCGATAATTTCTATCATCTTATCCGTAAAATCCCATGGATGAGACGTCATAAAACGAATTCTTGGAATATTCTTTTTCGCAATATCTTCCAATAAAGATCCCATATCATAATCATCATAGAGATCTTTTCCATAAGCATTTACATTTTGTCCAAGTAAAGTAACCTCTTTATAACCATCTTGAATCAAAGAATCAATTTCTTCCAAAATATCTTCCTTTTTACGACTTCTCTCACGACCTCTTGTGTAAGGAACAATACAATAAGTACAAAACTTATCACAACCATAAATGATATTTACATAGGCTTTATAAGAATGAGTACGAATAACAGGAAGTCCTTCAACTAAATCTCCTTCACGAGAAAACACTTCAATCTGCTGTGAATTCTCAAGTACTGCCTTATCTATAATTTCAGGTAATTGATATAAATTATGAGTTCCAAATACAAAATTAACAAAAGGATAATCTTTTCTAATTTCATCAACAACACTGGCCTCTTGTGCCATACAACCACAAAGACCAATTAAAAGATTTTTATTCTCATTTTTTAAATGTTTTAATCTGCCTAACATTCCAAATGCCTTATTATGTGCATTTTCACGAATACTACAAGTATTTAGTAAAACCAAATCTGCATTTAAATAATCATCAACTTTTTCAAAACCCATAGCCTCCAACATCGCACTAATATTTTCACTATCATGTTCATTCATTTGACAACCATATGTTTTTAAAAAATAACGCTTTCCAAGATATTTCTTTTCAATAGAAGAATCAATTTCAAAATGAATTCTATTATAATTACGCTTATCACGAGTTCTAGCCTCTTTATAATCAGGTAAATGCATCCCTACCAACTCCATTCCTATATATGATACCTTAAAAAGAAAAATAAAACAAGCATTCCCTTGTTTTATTAAGAATAGTTATCAAGTAAAGAATCTAATAATTTAGAATCATTATTCATAATATCATTCTTTAATTTATCCATATTTAAACTAATCTCTTCTACTAAATTTGCAATCTTTGGTTCCAAATCTTTTTTTTCAAAATTTTCAACAATAATCTCTAAAGTATTAATTTTAGTATACTTACCATAATCTCTATTTTTTATAAATCGATTACATAAATTTTTAAAAGAATCTATATCAATGGAATTAAATCTTTTATCTTCTAATACTTTTAAAGCAGTACATAAATAATTATGACGAAGAGCTCGATCAAAAATAGTTTCCCCTTTATTATTACGTATATTAGGCAAGTAATTCTTCTTTTTACTCAACTGTTCTACAACCTTAACAGCACATAATGAATCATCATGTGCAAGAATATGACCAAATGTATCTCCCTCATTATTCTTATGATTTACATCCCAATTTTTCTTTTTCATAAGTTGGTATACCAAATCATATTGTTTAGCCTTTAATAAACGCATAACAACATCATTTCCAACACTATCAACCATATTAACATTAATAGCATTATCATTAATTAATGTCTCTACAACATCATAATTTCCTAAAGAAATCATCTTAAAAACCAGCGACGGGTCTTCTCTACAAGCATCAACGAAATTTTGTTTTTTATTTATCATATATACAACACCTCACCTTTACGCTTGACAATTATCTATTCTAACAAAGGAATAAAAAACAGTCAAATACACGAAAGATAACAGTTATAAAAAATTCTTATCGACAAAAATAACCGAAATTTCAACAAAAAATAACAAAGTCAAGTAAAACTAAACATTATTTTTTAAAATATTATAAAAAATAATTATTGAAAATAAATACTATAAAAAAGACTATAAAAAAAATTTAGAACAAAAAAAAGATTTTAATCATTAAGATCAAAATCCTTTTTACGATAAATACTTATAACTAATAATCCAAAAATAGTAACTTCTAAAACCATTAATATTATAATTTTACTTGTTGAAAAAGATGTTTTTGGATTTGTAAGTGGAACTTTATCATCTGCAAAACGGAAGAATAAACTATCATATGAGAAATCATGGAAAAATGCAGATAAAGTACTTTTCTCATCATCAGTAAAATGATAAGAAAGATTATAATCTCCATCAAGTTCTTCATTTACAACAGTATTCATATTATCATCAAAATGAAATAATTCTGTACCCTCTTCATTTTTAAAAGAACAAGTATATAATAAATCCTCATCATCACATTCAAGAACTAACTTTCCATTATCTTCTAAAATACCAAATACCATTTCATATAAATATGGCATTTCTTTATAAGATGAAATATTTCTAAAATCAACATTAAGTTCTTCAGCATTTTCTGATGCTTTATAATCTGCAAAATTAAGAATTATCTTTTGATAGTCCTTTAAGAAAGGCTCATAATATTCATCTGGAAAAGAAGTATTATCAACATCAAATTCAACAGTATTGGAATATACAAATTGTTCTTCCGTATTAAAATCATAATACATTAAAACTGTACCATTTGAATCTTTATAACCAGTCCAAATAGAAGGACAATCATTAGAACTACAAGTTCCAGATTCATAAATACCTTCAATATATCCCATATCCTCTAAATAACCAAGTGCAGCATCTTGCAACATTGTCATATTAGAACGATCACGATAGATATCTGAAAAATTAATAACAAGCTCTCCATCAGCAGCAAAAACAGAAAATGGTAATACCATAATCATTAATAAAAGTAAAAACATAAATTTCTTTTTCATAACACACCTCTTTATTATCTTACTAATATTAGGATACCATTTTTTTGAAAAATAAACAATAAAAAAAGACTAGAAATTCTAGTCTTTTAGATTTACCCTAATTTTGTTCCACAATTTGGACAGAACTTAGCACCATTTGTTGCTGTTCCACATTCAGGACAGAATTTACTTCCTGCAGCAGCATCTGTACTAGCAGAACCATTTGCATTGATATCTTTTGCTGTAACACCTTGATTTTGGAAAGCACCTGCAGCAGCACCTCCAACCATTCCACCACTTGCCATATTCATCATACCAATACCCATGAAACCATTTGCAGCTCCTCCTGCATTATTTGCAGCATCTTTAACAGCATCTGCATAAGCACCAGTAAGAGTTCCTTGTTGCATGAATGAGTTAGATGATAATTCATAATTATCAATTTTCTTCTCAGATTCATCATCTAATGTAACTGACTCAACAACAAATCCCACAATACTTAATCCACGATCACGAATTGGTTGGTCAAAAACTTTTTCATCCATAGTTTTTTTAATAACATCAGTTGCACTTGGTAATTCAAGAACAGGTACTTTATGATCAGAATTTCCTAATTCATTTAATACCTTTTGGAATGCACCAACAACCTCAGATCTCATTTGTTCACAAATATCTTCTTTTTTATACTCCTCAGCAGTACCTGCAATCTTACTCATAAATGTAGCAGGATCATTAATCTTAAATGTATACTTACCAAAACATTTAACTTCAACTCTTAGAGGAGTCATAGTTCCAGTCATTTGATTTGGAATAGGATGAGACCAATCTTGAAATGGAATTGGAGCAGGAGTTCCAAATTTATTATCAAGAATCTCTTTTGCATTCATATAAAATACAGCCTGTTCCTTACTTGTTCCACCATTATAAGTAAAACGAGTCCACATTTCTTTAAATACATC
>AUXO016471266.1_pt1 | contig 11683 bp, 12 predicted proteins | sample 768731 | NCBI WGS metagenome assembly AUXO01 (sample SAMN02715735, study PRJNA202380) | gut metagenome | biome: sheep rumen | host: Ovis aries | place: New Zealand: Palmerston North | reverse complement strand
GGTATAAGATACCCCGTAGAAGTACTTTGTCGGATTGAGTCCAAATCTGGACTATCAATCCGACATTAATAAAGTCCAAATTTGGACTTATAATATATTACTGTATTTTTGTTTATCATACCAATTATGGAAGAACTCACCCTCAAGGTTCGTAGTATAGAATACTCTGTTCATTATGATACATTCATTCCATATTTCTATTAGTCGTGTATTTCTATATGCATATTCAAACTGTCTTGTAGTTTGAAATCTTTTATACCCAAAGTCAAGTAATAGAGTTTCACTGAATACTATTTCTGCATTCATTGGTATTGTTTTACAGAAATGAGCGTGGATAAAGAAATCTGAATGTTGTGTTTTTATTAAAGCTAATTGCATAGAATGATTTTTATAATCTACATAGAAATATTGTATTACATCTCCATCTTTATCCATTGGTTTATTTGTATAGTGTATATTGCAATGTGGGTAATTGTCAATTCTCCAAGTACCTGTTTCTGCCATTTGTGCTTTCTTTTTAAACTTATTAAAGTTAAAGAATTTATCTGTTACTTTCTTTGTTACACTTGATGGTGGACACCAATATGCAAATATTTTTGTTTCACCAAATACTTTTGTTATACTTTCTCCTTGATGCATTTTCTCTACTTCGTCTTGTATTAATAATTCATCAAAATATAAACTGTATGGTGTGAAACTGTTCGCGAGCATTATAATTCTACTATTTGACCTATTTCTTAATAGAGTCCATAACATTTGTTGAAAACATTCCCATTCATCTGTTAATTCTCTATCTGACATAAATTCGTCAAATATTACATAGTCAAATTGTCCTCTATCAGCTCCTTTATATCTTTCCCAAGTATTTAATGAAAATGTCATACCAAAATCTTTAGGAGCGGTTTTTATTGTTTTACCATTTTCATCTCTTACTACATATGTAAATTTTCCTGTCTTGTACTCAAAATCATTATATTCTCCATTTGTAAGTTTTACTATATCGTGTGGTGATATTAGGTCTGTTATTTCTTTCTTTGTTATTTCATTGTCATATCTTCTTATATATGCAAATCTTTTTCCCTCTCTCATGGGTCTTTCAATAGTTCCATAAGTTTTTCCATTACTTCTTTGACCCCATATTAATATCCAAGAACAGGTAGGATTGTCATCTATAATTTTATCAACATCTACCCATTCTTTTACAGTTTTAACTTCATTCATATGTTGGTATACCCCCTACTTTTCCTGAAAATATATCTTCTAATATTCCATTCTGTGGTTGGTCTATTCCTAATAAATAATTCAGAAATACTTCGCTGAAATTTAATGTAAATTCCTGTGGTTCAAGATGTACATAACTGTATTCGTGAACATAGCATTTATTTCCTAAGTAATCTGTCATTATACATTCAAAGTCTTTATCTATGTATGTATGTGTTAATTTATTTGAGTGAGTTGCTGGAATGTGCATTTTATTGTTGAAATAATCCATACCATATCGGTATGTTCCATTATCTTTGCAAATCCAGTTTATGGCATCAAGTCCAGATTTGGACTTTTTGTTTGGCAAACCTGATACTGTAAGTTTAAACTCTCCGTTTTTTACATATGCATATCTTTTTGCACCGAGAGTTTTAAATTGTTCATATGTACCCTCAAAGTCCCAAATACCTATTTGGGCATCTCCTGTTGGATTTGCTCTTGACCTATCAATTCCATAGTGGTCTAAACACGCATTTATCTCACAAACTACTCTAAAATTATAATCAGATATATATTTATCATACTTGTGATAGTTAAGTATTTTCATACTATCTGTATCTGCATATATAAAATCATCATCTTTTATTGTAGTTAGAATTCCGTCATAGAGTTCGTGTCTTGCATATGCAGTTACAAATATTCCCCAAGCATAGTTTAAGAACGTCTTTTTATTTGCTATTATTTTTACCAATTCTTTTTGTAAATCCATATCACTGTCATTTACTTCCCATTCTTTTAAATTATCATTAAATTCTACTTTTGGTGCTATTGGATTTGTAACCATCATTCCATATATTGCATTTAACATTCCTTTTGATACGAGATATTCTTCTTTCTTTTCTTCAATTCCTTTTAGTGTAGTTTTTCCGACGTAAAAATCAAGAATGCAGTTTATTATTTCTTTAGGCAAATAATCTTTTTGTGCATAATAGAAATCATGTACTTGTATACTTTCATATTCATAGCATTTTCTAAGGTCAAGAAAATCTATGCCAGTTAAAAATACCTCTACCACATCTGACCTTACAATTTTGCCATTGTCTTCAATTAGACTCTCTGTATCATAGTGACATTTATGTTTAGATAAAGTATGTATACTATTTGTTGCTCTTAATTTATATAATGTTGCGTGTATTAATGTACAGTATTTAGTGGAGAGTTCTATTAAGTCGTTTGCTCCTATTATGGTGAGTCTATTAAATCTTGAACAAGGATATTTATGTCTTATCATAACCGCAGGGTAGCTACTTGTAAAATCGTAACTTCCTACATCTTCACAAACTATGCCTATTTTTGTATTATTTCCGTGCGTGTATGCACCTGAAAAACATTTTCTCATAAGGTCAAAAATTTTAGGGTCTGTTGTTAGTTGCTCTCTTAGTTCAGTCCCATACTTTGGATTTGATAAACATTTGTTTCTTACATATCTTCTTACATATCCTGTCTTAGTAGTTGGAATTTTACTTATATCTCCATTCTTATTCATTTCTTTTCTTATAAAATCATTTAAACCAAGAACATCATTTTCACAGTATTCAAGTTCCTCGTCTGTTAATGGTGTCTTGCTATGACGCAATTTTGAATAATCAAGTCCATCTGTTTTTAAGTGTGATGAGTTACATTCTTTTAAAGTTTTGTCAAGTGAAAGTCCACTTAAAATTAAACTATCCTTAAATAATAATTGTCCTATTGAAAAATACATCGGTCTTCTTTTTTCTCTTGCAAATAATTTTTCTATAATGAAATGTCCTTTTAAAAATTGGAACTCATATCCTAAGTTATGTACATATACTACTAATTTATATCCCTCATTTAAGTTTAGAAATATATGTAACATATCAAACCAGTCTTTAAGTTCTTCCCAAGTTCTGCCATAAACGGCTGTATCATCAAAACCGAATTGCCAAATATACATATTAGCAACTTTTTCATTCCTATAATACCAACTACTTGTTTCTATGTCAAAGCTACAGGGTACATTTACGAATGTACCCTGACTGCCTTTAACAATAGGAACTGTAGATGGAAATACAAAATTTTTGTAATATACCATAATGTTCCTTTCCGTCCAAATTTGGACTATAAATAACGTTTAATTTCTTTGTTGCCATTGTAGATAACCTCACGTACTGTAAACATATCTCTAAATTTTGTTGTATCTCCTGTTTTCGGGTCTTTTATATTTCCTGCTCTTTTTAAATCATCATAAAATTCTTTCATAATATCTGCGTGGTCTTTTCCTTGCATATATTCTCTGTCATTTAATCTTGCTTGTATTGAACTTTTAACTGTACTTACAAAAGAGCGTGCCTCTTTTTCACTTGGTGGAAAATATTTAAAATACATATCATATGCTAAGTCTTCAATTCTTCTTAAGAATGATATATCACTTTCTTGAAAATGTTCAGAATATTGTCTTTCAATTTCCTCTTCAAACTTCATATCTTCTTCAAAACTATATAATAAAGCTCTATATTCTTTTAGCTGTGCTGTATTCATACTTGAAGTTGTTCGTCTAAATAGGTTTTCTCTTTTAGTACCGTGTTCATATAGATATGAGTCCCATCTTTTATATAGCCAAGCAGGATTTTTTTCTCTTACTTCTTTGAGTAATTCATTCTGTCTTCTTGCCTCGTGTGATACTTGAAACCTCAATTTTTGTATTGGGGTTTTCTTTTTCTTTTTGGCGGATTGCCCTCTATTTGTTTTGTCCAAATTTGGACACCACCTTTCTTATACCCACACTCCTGAGTTTAATAAGTCGTTTATTTCTGCTGTTTCTGGTGCAGTTGCATTTGGTGGTTGTACATTTGCATTAGTGCATTGTATAAATCCACTGTATTCTCCTATTACCCCACTTTCCATACAAGCATATCCTATTACTTCTCCGTAGTTATCTGGTATTTTAGATAGTGGTTGTGAAAATGTTTCAATTATATAACATTTCTGAGGTTTAATCATATTTATATAACCAGTTGAATTTCCACTCATTTCCAAAGCAGTTGGTTGCATCATAAAGTCATAATACATACTTGCTTGATTTATAACTCCATTAACAACTCCACTCATTCCGCCTGAACTTCCACTATTCATAGAACTTGCTTGTAGTCTTGCGTCCTGCATTGTTTTTGCATTTTGTGCTTGATTATTTAAACCTATTTGATTTGCTGTTGGTAATTGTACTCCACCACCACTTGTTTGTCCAGATACAGCTCCTACACCACTTGAAACTACATTTGTTAAATTACTCATACTTGCTGCCATATAATTTTTAAAATTTACTGCATATTGAGTTGCATTTTCGCCCGTAATTTGAATTTCAGATACTAAAGAACCGTGAGTGTATGTATATGGTATTCCGTTTCTGTATACTACTCCTAAGCAACTACCTGAAATAAGGTCTACTATTAACTTAACTTTTATTGTAGAACCAACAAAAATTGATGTTGGTAAACTTACTTCGTCGCAATATGGTACATATAATTTAGCCGTTGTGTAAGGTTCAAAATCAAGAAAATTATTAAAGTATCTTCTAAAAGTTGCACTACCTAAATCAAAAGAAATCATTGGTTTAGTTATTTCTTCTGCCATTACTCCCGTTTTTACTCCGTTTCCGAATGTTATTTCGCCCGTAGTATGCTCCATATGAGCTATTGGATTAAATGGTACTTGATATAGTCGAAGTAAAAAATTCATAGGATTTTCGCCAAATAATGCAAGACCGTCTTTTATTGCTTCTAAACTTGTAGGGTCTGCTGTAAATAAAAAGTCTGCTAAATTTAATATGTCATTTTTTGATAATGCATACCAAGTTGAAAAAGTTCCAAAAGCTGTAACTCCGGGTTCATTTAAGTCTATTTCTGTTACATACTTATTTGTATCAGGGTCTGATATATCTGTAGGTGGTAATGATGAAGTTGTTTTGTTTGCTATAGAATTTGGGTCTGATACACCCTCTTGTCCTTTTTTATATTTACCTATAGTGCCGTCATCGCCTACTGTTGGTATTAAAATATTATCGTCTGCCAAATCTTTATATGAACCGTCATTAATTTTAACTATCGCTATAGCTGTATTAGTCCATCTACACACTGTAAGTGGTATTGTACTACATAAGTCCAATACAATTTCCTCTGATAGTTCAGCGTCTAATATAAAATTTACTGGCATACAATAATTATAATAATATCTACTTGGGCTTGACGAAATTTGTCCACTTCCACCATTAATCATAATTATTGTGCCATTTTGCGATAATGTTTGACATAAATGTTCATATTTTGGACATCTATGTCTTATTGATTTACCTATCATAACACCGTCTGTCTTAAGGCTTTGTGGTATATCAGGTAATTCTCGTGATGTTGTGTAACCTATTCCACTTCCATATATATAATCTCCTAAAAGTGTACTATCTCCAATTCCTAATATACTAATTCCCTCATTGAATACATCTATAGTGATTGGATTATTCGTTATAGGTTCTAAATATGGTTTTGTCCAATAATCACAAAGTATGCTAAAGCTATTTGCAGTTTTATATCTTTTTGCAGGTAATATTCCAATTGATGTATATTCTCCCGGATATGAGTCAAGATAATACAAATCTCTGCCATTAAATTGTATCTTATATGGTGTAGCTCCAGATTTACCACCTGTTCTTGCATATAAACCATAACATACTCTTGTAATTATCCAATTTTCACCCTCTGTTCCTGTAGGTCTTTCATTGTCGTCAAACCAAGATTTTAAATCATATCGCTTAAACTCTTTTATTGCTTTACTGTTATATCTGGTGTCGTCTATTGTAAATACTTGTTGATAATTATTATCAAATATTAGCACCTCAATAAATGGAACCATTAATATTTTATCGAATTCCATTTCATTAATAAATCTGTAATTTGGAGTATATCCATAACCATACGATTGTGATGTTATTTCTTGATTATTAATTTCTGCATTATAACCTATTCTACCATTATATTCTATATCGTCTTCCCAGTAATTTACGAAAAAATCATTAAATTTAAAACAAAAATTTCCGTCTATTGGAAGTGAACCTAATAGTGTCATATTTCCAAATGGGTAGTTTGGTTCTATAGTTATTGCATTTTCTTTAAGTATTCCAGTTTGCTTGTAGTCACTTAAATAACCATTATTTGATGCATATAAAAAATATCCTATTTTATCTATTAATGTCTGGTCTTTATTATATGTAGGAATTACGTAATAGTTCCACGGGTCTACATTCATAAAACTATTTTTTAAACTATTTATATCTTCAGTGAACTCAAATCCATTGTTAGATATTTCAGAGTCAAAATCAGTTGTATATCCTTGTGTAGCCATAAAGTCACCCCCTTATTATTTTCCAGCTACTTCTAATAAGAAACATTGAGAATTATCGGTAAATTCGTCTGACTCAAATGCATTTGTAGTAAACTCTATTATTCTCATATTTTTATTAGGTTTTAATGGATATCTCGTATCAGGTATATCTGAAAGTCCACCATCTTCTTTCCTTACTATTAATGCCTTATACTGTTCTATGTATGGTTTATATGTCATTAGTACATCACATTTTAATTGCACTGCACAAATTCCGCCTATTATTTCTTCGTAACTTGTTATAAAGTAATATCTATGTAATTGTGGAATGTATGCAAAATTGTACCTGTCTATACCTGTTATGTATGTTAATAAAACTGTTGGTGTTACAACGTTTTCATTATCTTTCATAGTTATTTGTATTGTTTTTTCATTAGTAAGAACTTTATTAATCTTTTTCTGAGGACTTTGTGTATTATATAACTTTATTTCCATAACTGCTCCTTTCTGTCCAAATTTGGACTTATAAAATAAAAGAGCCTTGCGGCTCTCTTATTTATTCACCTGTTCCGAGTGTGAAAACTACGAAATTTTCAGTGGGATCTGCAAACAAACTAAGGTCTGTCATATAGTTTGTTTTTGTAATTCCTGTATCGGGGTTCTGGAAAGAGAATGCATATTCATCATAATTGAATATTGCAATAGAGTCCCTATCGCGCAGTGTTCCCAGTACAAAGGGTCTATTTACTGTAATCTCACCAGGCTGCAACACATTATCACTGATTGTAGTATTTATAGTTGTTCTTGCCTCAAGTGTTCCGCCTGCTGTTTTTGAAGTGCCCTGCCAGAAAGGTATTGCTTCTCTTGTAACATCATTAATGAACTCAGGGTGATATGTCTGTGACTTGAGGTAGGTATCAATATTTGCAGAGAAAAGTGAGTTCAATGCAAGTTTCTGATACTCCTTAGGAGTAAATGTTGCAACTGAACCGTCATTATAAAGAACTGACATTTCAGACATAAGTGCACTTATATCGCTAATTCTTGCAATTGCATATCTTATAAATCCCTCGTCGTAGAATGCCTGTTTCGGTGTGAGTGATTTGCTAAAGTTTTGATTATATTCAGTAAGCAAATCAATTACTTTGCCGTCTGCAATACGTTTAGCAGCCATAGCATTGTGTACTCTCTGTGTGAGAGCTTTATATCCTACTGTCTTTTTGTTCTGTATAGTTACCTCGATTGCATTTATATATTTCATAAAAGCTGATGCGTCTGTCATAGCAGATTTTACCTGATTATAGGGCTTGTCAATAGATACCTTATATGTTACTTTTGAGTTGAAATATTTTACAACAGCATCAAGCGGTTTAAATGTAAGAAAATCATCATATTTCTTACCGGGTGTAAGTTCCCATACAAAGTTTTCCTCAAACTCATCTGCAATGAAACGAGTTTTCTCAACTACAGACCCCCATTCAGAACCGTCACGCAAAATGTCCATATTCATACCAACATATGTGCGGTCTACAAAAATCTGCTTTCCTACCTTATCAGCTATCTTCTTATGGAAACGTTCCATATCAGATGCAGTTGCAGAGTCCGCAAATGTTCTGCCAAAATCAACAAAGTTTGAAAGGTCTTCATTGATTACGAGTTCCTCTCCAATGAACTCGGGATAAATTGTTTCATTTAAAATAGTAGCTGCCTGTTTTACCTGCATAATTATTAACTCCTTTCAGTCCAAATTTGGACTAACAAAATTCTAAATCTGAATACATACCCAGAAGTATATAATTTGCTACTTCTGATATGTAAACACTAACTGCACTAAAATCAGATACTTTTCTGTATTTATCTACCATATCTTGTCTTGATGAAATAGAATACTGTGGTTGAAAACCTTTTCTATGCATTTCACTTTCATTTTCTTCTGTTCCTGTTGATGATGTGGTACGGGTAACACCACCTGTTTCTACTTTTCCTACAGTACCAGTATGTTCTGTAGTGTCAGTTCCACTATCTTTTACAGTTCCTGTGTGTTTTACTGTAAAAGAACCAGTGCGTGTTGTTGTATCATTTCCTGACTTTTTATCTGAGTCTTCGTGTTCATCTGTTCCGCTTAGAGTAGACGAACTATCTGCTGTATGCTCTCCTTTATTAGCAGAAAAAAATGATGTGCTATCATATGGAACTACAGAATTTGTATTAGTGTCATTAGTTGTTTTATCTGTAGTTTTCTTTCCATAAGTGACACTACCCTCATTAGATACTGTACTATTATAATCAGTCTGATCTTTTAAGTTATTGTATGTAGTTGTGTCAGTTAAATCATTAGTAGTAGTTAAATTTTTAGTGTTCTTATCAGTTAAGTTATTTGTAGTGTTAGTTGTTCTATTTACACTATCGGTAATAGTTCCTGCAAGATTTGGTGTTCTTGTAGAATTATCGTTCTGTGTAACGTCAGTATTATCAAGAGGGTCATACTCAAAGTCCTCGCTTTCTATTAAAGCAAGATACTTATATTTAAACTTTTCAGTAAACAAATCAATATACGTCTGTATATCTTCAATGTGTTCCTGTGTTACTTGTATTCCCTGAGTTGTTAATGGAAATTTATAATTGATAAGTCTATCACCTGACTCATATTTTAGTAGTTTAAATAACTTATCACTTGTAAAACCTTTCTCTGTAAATAATGTTACATTATCAAAAATTGTAGAGATATTTTCATTAATATCACTTGCCTCATTTAATGATATATAACATTTAATCGGTTTCTTCGGCATTATCTTCACTTCCTTTGTTGTCATCTGTGCTTTCTTCGTCCAAATTTGGACTTTCATCTTCGTTTTCTGAATTTTCCTCTACTGTTCCCTCTTGCATCTCTCTCATCTTTTTCCATTCAGGTGAATAATCTACTGATATATTCATACCTGTTTTTTCGTTAAATTCGTCACAAGCTCTTTGCAGTGTGGGAAGTACATCTGCAAGTGAAACTACGAGAATATATGAATTAGTCATAATTTCCTCATTATTTATCTGAGCGCGTTTCAAATTATAATTGGAGTTAACTCCTATTGCATGATAGAATTGTGCTAAATGAAATTGTTCAAGTTCAACAAACTCCTGTAGAATATCCTTAATAGACGTTTCCTGTAAAACTGGATTTACTTCCATTTTGGTTTTAAAATCCTGAATAGTTGTGAATACATCTTTTCCCTCTCTCATATCTCCGAGTAACTTATTTAAAGTTGTTTTCTCATTGTTTGTAGATGCAGAAAAAATATTTACAACTCTTGAATTTTTAAGAGCTATTATAGTTGAACGATATATTTCAGTTAATACTCTTGCCGTTCTATCAATCAAGAAATATAAACCTGATGTCATTGGATTTAACAATTCATCAAGTGAGTTCCAGTAAAATACTTGAACTCGTTTATCCGTTGTGAGTATGTTTTCAGCACCTAAAATTGGATTTGAAATAACATATTCAGAACCGATATAGTATGGTGTTGGTTCAGCACCTATAGTTCCTTTAACTGCATACCACCCATATTCTGCCATCTTCGGGTTTATGATGTGTTTAGGATAATATAGCGCACAGTTGCCAGTTAGTACCAGTGATGCTTTTAAGTATTCCTCTTTTACTGTTTCAGGTAAATTTTCAAACTTAAACATTCTAATTGTCTTAGATGTCAGTTCCATAAAATAACCCTTGTAAACATAATCAAAAGAGGGAGTGTTAGCTCCCTCTATAAGATTAACAAGAGGATTTATAGGCGATGTATTTGCCATTGTCCTCTCCTTTCAGTCCAAATTTGGACATTACTGAATGTGCATATAGTAGAACTCTCTACCACTCTTAGAAAGCGACTTTTTGAATGTGACTACAAGGTCGTCCATAATTGAGGGGTCTTCCTCATAGAGTAATGCAAGGTCAGCCACACCCTGTCTACAGATATCTGATACAAAACCGAAGACATTGTTGGTGTCCTTTTCTACTACATAGCCTACCTCTTTTATTTCTCCATTCTGATCAGTTGTGTCAGCAAGGGCGAAACCTTTTACTTTTATAGGAGTTCCTATAATTGCTTCAACGGGTGTTGATGCTCTCTTTGCGTTGAAAACGTCTTTAACTGTCATATTAACTTTGATGTTTGCCATAATAAATCTTTCCTTTCAAAATTGAGTTGAGTTGTGTTTTTAATTACAAATAAAAACAAAATAATTACAACATAGTGTATTTATAAAAATATACAATTAATAGGTCTTGTTGTCAGTTATCATCTATCGGACTCGCGCGCTGTCCAAATTTGGATTTGTTATTTCATACAACTGCTATCCTCTTGTATATAATTACCGATATATATCCATTGTATAGTTGTTATCTTCTTTCTTTAAATTGCCAACTTCTGACTCTGTTCCGTCAGCAAATGATACTACTATTGTTCCCCACGAAGTGGCATTTATTTCCACAATGTGGTTCTTTTTCATAAAATAAGCATAACCCTCATCTTCAAACATTTCTGCTTGAGATAGTTTTTTCGTTGTTTTTCTCATATTCTCTACACCAGTCCTCAAAGTCACAGCGTATTTTAAATCTACGCAGTTTTTTCTGATATTCATATTCTGTTTTGGCGGTACAGGAGCCACCTAACATTAAACCGAGAAGAAATGCTGTGGCTACTAAGAAACCTATTGCAAACATAAGATGTATCATTTAAACCTCTTTTCTAAGTCCGATTTTGGACTTTCATTCTCAAATAGTTTAATTCTCCATTGGTCTGCTATTTCAAAGCAGTCATTCAGAAAATCTTCTACATTATACGGTCTGACTATATCCATGGATATTACATATTCCATAATAGCCTTTGCATATTCCTTGCGAATGTCATCATCTGTGAATGGTAATCCACCATAAGTTTTCTTTTCTTCTTCTGTAAACTTGATAATTGTTATTCTGTCTTCAAGTTTAATTGACTCGACTTTTGTTTTCTTAACAAACTCTGACGGTTTAAAATTGTTTTCCATAATATACTGTCCTTTCTTGTAGTCCAAATTTGGACTCATTTTGGTTCAAAAAAAA
>AUXO014635109.1_pt1 | contig 11683 bp, 4 predicted proteins | sample 768731 | NCBI WGS metagenome assembly AUXO01 (sample SAMN02715735, study PRJNA202380) | gut metagenome | biome: sheep rumen | host: Ovis aries | place: New Zealand: Palmerston North | reverse complement strand
TTCAGCAGCTGCTTCTTCTGCGGCAGGTTCTTCTTTTTTCTCTTTTTCAGCAGGAGCTGGAGCAGGGGCCGCTTTAGTTTCTTTTACTTTTGTAACCTTAGGCTTTTTTCTATATGTAATTACGTAATTTCCTGCCTCAATAAAAATGACCATGAGAATAGTGGCAACGATTACTTTCCAATTGCATATAACATCAATGCAAAGATTTACAATATTAGAAAAACTCATATTTTGATTATCGGAAAGAAACAGTTTAACTTGAGCAAGAGAAAACAAATATTTATAATTGAAATTATGATAGGAATAGTAGATTACAATGCTGGAAATATTACAAGTGTAGAACATGCTCTTAAATCGATTGGTGCGGATTATGTTCTCTCAAAAAATCCGGCAGATTTGAAGGACGCTGATAAGATTATTTTTCCTGGAGTTGGAGATGCAGCTTATGCAATGGAGCAGTTGAAGCAGACAGGCTTTGATGTTTTTCTTAAAGAATTTGCAGCAAGCGGAAAACCACTTATGGGAATTTGTCTTGGAAGCCAGATTGTTTTTGACTTTTCCGAAGAGGGAGATGTTGAATGTCTTGGGTTAATCCCGGGGAAAATCAGGCACTTTAATAATTTGTGGGAAGAGCGCATCGGTGGAGAAGAACACATGAGCGTTTTTCCTAAGGTTCCTCATATGGGATGGAATGAAGTTGAGTTCTGCAACGGTTCTTCAAAGCTTCTTGAAGGAGTAGCTGAGCACAGCGATTTTTATTTCGTTCATTCATATGTAATTCAGCCTTCTGATCCGACTGTAATCAAAGGATATACAAATTACGGAATGATGGTTCCTGCTATTATTGAAAAAGATAATATTACGGTATTCCAGTTTCATCCGGAAAAATCAGGTGCTGCAGGATTAAAAATTCTGGAGAACTTTGTAAAACTATAGGAAATAGAATGTTAAAAAAAAGAATTATTGTCTGCCTTGATGTAAAAGACGGACGAACAACAAAAGGCGTAAAATTTCAAAATAATATTGATATAGGTGATCCTGTTGAAATGGCTGCAGAGTATTACAGACAGGGTGTTGATGAACTTGTTTTTTATGACATCATGGCAAGTGCACGTGGACGCGGCCCGATTCTTGATTTGATTGCGAGAGTTGCTTCACAGGTTTTTATTCCGTTCTGCGTTGGCGGTGGAATTGGAACACTTGAAGACATCCGCTCAACAATTCTTGCCGGAGCAGAAAAAATCAGTTTGAATTCACAGGCTGTAAAAAATCCTGATCTGATTAAACAGGGCGCAAGAGTTTTTGGAAATCAGTGTATTGTCCTTGGAATGGATGCAGCGCGGGATGAAAAAATGCCGAGCGGTTACCGTGTGTTTATAAACGGCGGACGAGTTGCAACAGAACTTGATGCACGTGAGTGGGCACTTAAAGCTGTTGAACTTGGAGCCGGTGAAATCGTTCTTAATTCTATTGATGCAGACGGAACAAGAAACGGATATGAATTGAACCTTACACGAATGATCAGTGAAGCAGTTGATGTTCCTGTTATTGCTTCTGGTGGCGGTGGAACTGTTCAGCATCTGGCAGACGTACTTAAAGAAGGAAAAGCTGATGCGGCACTTATTGCAAGCATGGTTCACTCCGGCGATTATACAGTCGGCTCGATTAAAAAGGAACTTGATCAATTGTCTGTTCCTGTAAGAATGTAGTTCTTTATTATACGCTGAATTTTGAATTATTAAAGATAAAATAAAATTGGCGCGACTGGGAGCCAGTTTTATTAACTATTTAGTTGAGCTATAAAAAGGAGAAAAATATGGCAAGAAAAGGAAAAGATTATTTTGGAATGGATTATTTAGTCAGTTTGATTCTGGCAATTATTCCGTTTACAGCATGGCTTCTTGGAGTTCTTACAAGATTTTCAGAAGGAAAATTTATTGCAGGAATCATTCGTATTTTCGGCGGATGGATTATCTGGGTACTGGACCTTTTGTGCATGCTTACACAAAAAAGAATCTGCAGAATATTGAATATCTGACGAGAAAGAGTAAAAGCAAACTTCTTTATCAAATATGTCACATCGAGCGAAGTCGAGAGGTTTATTTAAAGTAGATTTCTCGACTGCACTTCATTTCACTCAACATAATGTGCTTATGGAATGTTCTAAAATCATTTTTGTCTGGTGCTTAAATTTTATTCAATATATATGGTATAATTTAATGATTTAATCTTTTGGAGCAGTTGTTTATTATGAGAAGTAATTTAAAAATAAATACTTTACATATATTTAGGGGAGAGGCTATGAAGTCGTTGTGGCTTATCTTTTTGCCTCTTCTTCTTGTTTTTCTTTTTTCCTGTAACAATGATTTAATTAATTATGAAAAATCTTCATCTGATGCATCAAATGATAAAATACATATAGTAAAAGGTTATATTTCTTTATCTGGAGCAGTTCCGGAAGAAGTGATTCCGAGTCCTTCTGTTAATGCTGCTGAGAGAAGTGCTGTTCCAATAATTGATTCAGATTATAAATATTTTGTTGAAGCTGTTAGAACTGATGATATTGATGGTACTGGAAAAATTTTGATCGATGATGAGGCTAAATTTGTTCCGGCAGAAAATGGAACTAAAGGATTTGAGATTTCTCTTTCTGAAGGAAGCTGGATTGTTACTTGCGGTGTTAAAAATATAGCGACAAATAAAACTGTTCTTAGTCAGACATTTCCAGCTCCTGTTGAAATTACACCCGATGAAACAGTTGCCGATTTACATTTTGTTGTTGTTCCTCAGGAAAGTGGTGAAGGAAATATTGAACTTAAACTTTCTGCTGTATCGCCGGTTACAAGTATAAAAGCATTTTGCAGTGATGAGAAATGGGAAGATGTAGTTTCCGGTGAAGTAAAAGTACTTGAAAAAAGTGGCTCAGAATATACTTTAAAAGTCGATAATCTTGAAAGTGGAGTTTATAACATTACTTTTAAATTTTATGGAAACTCAGACGTAATATTTTTTCAGACAACGCAGACTGTAAATGTTCTTCCTGTAATGACTACAAAAAAATGGATGTCTGGTGGCGGCTCAGATGGAACTGTTATTTCAGATGGAAAACTTACTTTTACTACGAACAATATACGTAAGATTTTTTATGTTGGTGATTCTTATTATGGCAGTGAAAAAATCGCATCTGCTACTGCAACAGGCGAAGGAAGCTTTTATTTACCTGTTGATAATCTTCAAAGAGTATTTGATATAATAGCTGCCTGCGATGTTTCTTCTGCTGACGATTATACAATTTATATCAGCAGAAAAGTTAGTGGAGTTTCAACTGTTCCTTCTACAATTACAACAGCAAAGGCAAAATCAATTACCATTGAAGGAGTCACAGGCAATACAGTTGATATTCTTGATGGAGAAAATAATGGCTCTGTTCTTACAGTAGATTCAGAGGTGCCGGTTATAATTAAAAATCTTAAAATTACCGGCGGAAGTGGAAGTGATTTGTCTGATGGATCCTTAAAAAATGGCGGTGGAATTTATATTAACAAAGGAACTGTAAAACTAACGGATGGAGTCATTGTAACAGGAAATAAAGTTGCAGTAAATGGCGGCGGTGTTTATCTTGCAGGAAGCGATGCAAATCTTTTTATGTATGGAAAAGCATTAATAGGAGACAGTGCCAAATCTTTAACCCGTGCTTCAGCTTCTGAGTCAAATCGTGGAAATCAGGCTGGAAACGGAGCGGGAATATATAATAACGGTGGTTCTGTTTATATAGGTTATGATTCAGAAGAACATGAAGAACCTGTTTATTCAGATTCAACTTCCTGGTATGGCGTGCGCCGTAATTATTCCACAAGCAATGGGGCAGGAATATTTCATTCATCTGGAAAGCTTTTTATTGCCAGCGGAGATATTTCATATAATTTAGGTTCTTCATACGGCAGTGGTGGTGGCATTTATTGTGGCGGAAAAGTATCTTTTTCCGGCGGAACTGTTAAAGAAAATTCTTCTAAATTGGGCGGCGGCATTTTTGTGAATAGCAGTGCAGAAGTTTCTGTTTCAGGTAATGTAATAATTTCTGGCAATGAAGCTTCAGAGAATGGTGGTGCTGTTTATCAGAATGGAACGTTTAATTTAAGCGGTTCTGTTTCTATTCCATACGGCGGTTCAGAAAAGAAAAATGATGTTTATCTTTATAATAGCAAAACTGTGAGTATTGCCGGTGAACTTACTCCGCCTGCTGGAATTACAGCTGTGGCAACAATTACACCGAGTTCATGGAATCGTGGAACAAAATATCTTAGTTCTAAAAATGCAGCCTTTTTATCCAATGCAAAAAATAAAATTGCTTTAAGTAAAGACAATAGTGGCTGGGATAAAAAAGATGACATTGCAACATCATCGTCTGAAACTAAATTTGCATGGATTACATCGCCAGTCTATGTTGTAGGAACTTCTGCTTCTGGATCTTCAAAACCTGATTCAGCATGGGGCTGGGGTAATACCGCGGCAAACGGTGCTACAGGAACAAAGGGAAGTCCTTATTCTTCAATTGCTGAAGCTGTGGCTGCTCTTGATTTGGACAAAGCTACTGAGCCAAATACAATAATTATTGCAGGAACTCTTGTTGGCGCTATGCAGGAAATTTCTTCTCCAAGTGCCGACATAACTATAAAAGGCTGGAAGGCCGCCGGCGCCGAAAAGAGCGACGCAAAGATTCAGCGTTTTACAAGCAAGCCAAGTTCGTCTCAGACAAACGGCTCGGTATTAAGCATAAGCGCGAGCGGAAAAACTGTGACAATCACTGATTTGACTCTTACTTATGGAGCCGCAGGTTACGGAGCGGGCATCAACCTTAGCGCGGGCACGTTAAAACTTGGCGACTACGCAAAGATTACCGGCAATGCCGCTGGAAATTCCGGCGGCGGCGTATTGGTGGATACAGGCGCCACCCTCTTTATGTACGGCAAGGCGTTGATTGGCGACAAGCTTTCCACAGATACAGGAATTACAACTGCGACAGGCAAGAGTGATTGTGCCAATTCTGCGTCAGAACAGGGCGGTGCCGGTATACATAATAAAGGCGCGACATATATTGGCTACAACGGATTTAAGGCAGACGGAACGACTCCAAATCCTTGCGCAATTGACAGCGGTTATGGAATTATAAGGAATGCCGCTTTCAAGAATGACGGCGGCGGAGGCATTAAAAACAACGGAACGCTGCTGATTGGCAGCGGAAGCATTTCTTACAATTACGCCGCGACAGCAGGAGGAGGCATAAATTGCAATGCAAACGCCACTATCAGTGGAGGAACTTTTGTATCTAATAATTCTGGTGGGGGCGGTGGCGCGATTTATGTCAACTCTTCAAAGACTGTAACTATAGACGGCGGCGCAACCTTTACAAAAAATAGCGCCAAAACTCAAGGCGGCGTAATTTGCAACTGGGGAACGCTTAATATGAGCGCGGGTACTATCGGCGGAAGTGCTGCTTTGGATGCTAACACAGTTACTAACGATACTGGTAACGGCGGTGCTGTTTATCAGAATGGAATATTTAATATTGGTGGCAGTGCAAAAATCTTTACCGGCACAAAAAAGAAAAATGATGTTTATCTTTGTTCTGGAAAAACAATTACTATTACAGACTCTCTCTCTGAATCTGGAAATATTATAGCAGTTACACCTAATGAATATATAGAAAATAAAACAATTTTGGATCTTTCTTCTGAATCAGGAACAACTATTCCTAATGAATTTAATAAGTTTAAAATAAATTTTGACAAAGCAACAGATGGTGATTTTTGGTGTATAGATTCCAGTGGAAAACTTAAAACAGAATTAATTATTACATCCAGTACACTTGAGAATTTTACGCCGACTAGTTCTACTGTTTATTATATAAAAGCAGATTCGAGTTTAACTAATGCTGATGTAATATCATTGTTTAGTAAAATAAAAAATAATGTAGGAACAGGTACATCTCTTGATTTAAGTAGCACCTCGGTAACAAGTATGGATTCTAGCATGTGGATTTATTCAGGTATAACATATCTCACTTTGCCGGATAATTTAAATCATATTCAGTGTCAGCTTTTTCAAAATAATTCGCAATTAAAAGAAATAAAAATCAGCTCTTCAAATGCATATTTTGTTACGGAAGATGGAATTTTGTATAATAAAGATAAAACTACATTGTATAGATATCCGCCTAAAAAAGAAGAAAGCACATTTACACTTCCATCTTCAGTAAAAAAACTTGAATATATGGCATTTGCATATGATGAAAATCTTGTAACAATTAACGGTCTTAATAAAATAGAAGATACTGACTATCTGGTTTTTAATAATAGCAAGAAGCTGAAAGAAGTTGATTTTTCCGGATTAACAATTGATAAATTACATTATGCCGTCTTTAAAAGTTGCAGTAGCCTGCAAAAAGTAACTTTATCTTCAACTGTTAAAAAGATAGGTGAAAATTTTATCGATTGTCCTCAATTAATTGAAATTCATTTTAAATCAACAGAACCTCCAATCATTGGTTGGAATGAAAATGAGTCATATCCTCCAAGCAATGTAATATTTAAGAATTGTAATGCTAATCTTAAATTTTATGTTCCTTCAGGAAGTAAAAATGCATATATGAATGATACTACAAGAGCCGGTTGTTTTAACGGACCACTTAATTATCTTGTTTCAAATCTTGATAGTCTTATTGTGCAGGAATGAAAAAGGTAAATAACGGAATAAGGAAAAATATGGTACAGATTATGAAAAAAAATAACAAAAGTTCTTTAATGCTTTCTCTGTTTACATTTGCCCTTCTTTTTTTGACCGGATGTGAGAATATGTTTCACAAGCCGGTTAAGGAATGGTTTGAAAAATATACAGATACTGCCGCAATTGAAAAACATGAGTTTTCATCGCTGGCGGTGAAGAATCCTTCCGGTGTAATGTGCATTCCTTCCGGAGATGATCAGGAAATTAAGCTTTATTTGAGAAATCCCCAGTCTTATGAACTTGAAATGCATTACATTTACGACAACGAAAATTTTGAAAAGGATGAAGGTGTTTCTTTTGCTCCGGATCTTTCTGTAAAAGACTATTCAATTTATACCATTACTTTTAATGCAAATAAATTAAAACTTATAGATGGTAAAACTACTGCAGATGCTAAGAATCAGTATATTTCAGGTTTAATTACACTTACAGAATCTAAATTTAGCGGACGTTCTTTTGATTCTTATCCTCTTACGCTCAATGTAAACAGCGCGCCTCTTGCAGTTAAAAATGCGATGCTTCAGCTTGCAAATGAAGGAAGCGGTAATTATATTCTTTGTTTTCATGCACCTGTAACAGATGGAACAGTTCATAGTGATATCAAAAAAATCATTATAAACGGTAATTCTTATGACTATAGCAGCGGCTCTGTGTCTGACGCAGAATTCAGTTCGTCAAGAACAGTATACCCTTTGAATGACGGAGGTTTTAATTTCTCTAATACTGCACCGTCTGGTTACACTCCGCTTTATTTTGATACCGGCATAGATATGGAAGAAAACGGTACAAAGGAAGTCCGTTATACAATTACGTTGCAGGATGAAGGAGGCTTAAGCACAACCTCCTATATTTCTACAACAGCAGAAAAATTGTGTGAACCTGTCATTAATATAGAAGATACTAATGCGGCAGATGAAGAAACCGGTTACTTTACATTTACAATTACTCATAATGGAAAATCATTTATCCAGCATGCCGGAACTGATGAGTCTGGGACCCCTGTAATAGTTACGGAAGAGCATAGCTGTGGTGCGGTAACAGTCAATTACTCAATCAAAAAATCTGGTGGTACAGAAATTTATAAAAGCGGAAGCACAAACGGAACTGCAACAATCAAACTGCCAAAAGGTGTTTATGCTATAACAACCTGGGCAACTAAACCATATTATGTTGCAAGTGATGAAGAATCAGTTTCAGATAAAAAAGTAATCCAAAATGCTGTCTTCTATGTTTCTGAAACTGGTTCTGACGAGGAAGGAACAGGTGCAAGATCATATCCGTACAGAACAATTCAAAAAGCTCTTGATGTCTATAAGGAAGGTATTCCTGAATATTATGATGCAGACAGTAAATGCGAAATCCGCGTAGTAAGTAATCTTACAGCACCGGAAGATTTCTGGACTTCAACTCCTGCACCAACTGCTTTTATACAGATTCCTTCTCTTGCTTCGGCTAAAATAAAGATTACGGGCTGGGGTGGAATTTATACTATAGATGCGGGTAAACCGTCGGACTCACAGATTATTTATGCAGCTACATCTTCTATGCCTGAAGTCAATATAGAAAATATTAAGTTTACAGGTGCAGATACAGGCGTACATACATGGTCACCTAACATATTTGCAATTAAGAATTGTGAATTCCATGAATTGTCTGTTGGTCTTAGAGTTGGCGGCGGAAATCCGGAACTAACAAATGTTAAGATTCATGACAATAAAGTTAATGGTATTGTAGCAAGTACGAACGGTGGTGTTCTTAAATGCATAAACTGCAGCATTTATAAAAACGGACTTGCATATGAAGGCACTGAAGAAAATAATGGTGGTGGAATTGTAATTGCAAGTGCTGGTAAGGTAATACTTTACGGCGGCTCTGTAAGTGAAAACTCGGCAACAAAAGGCGGCGGTATATTCAATGCAGGAACACTTACTCTTGATGGAAGTACAGAAGTAGGAGCTGTTACAATTACAGGAAACAATGCTTCAATTGGTGGCGGCGGTATTTATTATTCAGAGGGAACGTTAAATCTTAAGGGAGTAGTAAAAGTTACAGGAAATACAAAACCTGATGCAATAGCGGAAAGTGTAACTTCAGATTCTAACCTGTATATGCCAATAACTAATAAACTTACAATTGACGGTGATATTACAGGAAGTAAGATAGGTATTAATGTCCCTTGGAATTCTGATTTGCCGGGAGCGCCTGCAATTGGAAAACCTGTCGAGTTTACAAAGAATTACGACTTTGGATCAGTAAATAATGTAAAGCCTGGAGTTATATTTAAGGCAGAAAATAGTTATGGAATTGCACCGTTTAAAGGCGAAGCTTCATTTGCTGTTTCCAGCGGTGCGATGTATACTTCACTTGACTATAATTTTACTTTTGAACTTAAAGATGCAGCGGGTAATATGGCATATGGATTTATGCCTGGCAAGGGTGCTGTCTTTACAATTATTCCGAAAGCTTTTAGATCTGAATCAACGCTTACTGATCCTATAGAACTTTATTATAAAGCTGCGGATAAAAAACTTTATGAAAATTATGATTCAGAAACAGAAGCTTACAGTGATGTTGTAGCAGACGGCGCTGAAGTTAAATTTACTGCAAGCCTCTGGAATGGAAGCTATAAAGTTAAAGATCTTACAGTCAGTTTGACGGACGATGATTTAACAGTTTCTGTTCCGGAAGTAATAAACGGAATTGATAATTATGTTATAAAAGTTTCTGCAGAATATCTTGGTATTACTCATGATGCAAACTTTAACCTTGTATGTAATAACTGTGCAGAAAATGCAGCCTCTTATATAGCTGGTCTTAAAACAGCCGGAACATACAGTGTAAAGGTTGAATACGGAGTTGAGTCTGGCATAGATAATGCTTTCGGTAATGAGACAAAAATCACATCTGATGATAAGGGACTTTCAAAAGTTGCTAAGATGATAAGATTAAAGTCTGGTTCTGGAATTTATATAAAGCTTGATGCTTCTAAAACGACCGCTGTATCAGATATTGAAACTTATAATGAAGGTGAATACTTTAAGAATTGTACTACGCTACAAGAAATAATACTTCCAGATTGGCTTGAATATGTAATTCCAAACCTGTTTAAAGGTTGTACAGGACTTACAAACATAACGCTAACCGAAAACACAAAGAAGATTTGTGAAAGCGCATTTGAAAACTGTACAAACCTTACAACAATCACTTTGCCAGATGGTGTAACAGAAATAGAAGCAAGCGCATTTAAAGGATGTACAAAGCTTGCAGCAGTTAATATGCCTGCAACCGTTAAAAAAATAGGCAGCGATGCATTTAACAGCTGTTCATCGCTTAATAAAGTAAACTTTACAGGTGAAAAACGCAGCTGGGGCAAAATTAAACGCCCTTCTACAGCATGGCATTATGGAGCGGCTCAAACAAGCGATACAACAGGAAGCGTTTATTGTACAGACGGACGCTGCGGCTTAGATTATGTGTATTCTTATGGGCTTACTTTTGAAGCTATAGAAGCAGGTGCAAAAGTTACATTTACAAACAAGGCTGCAGGTGCGGTAAAATATAAAATCAATGATGATGATTCTTCAGAAGTGACAATAGGAAGCGGAGCATCCAAGGAAATTACTCTTACCAATGCCGGTGACTATATAACCTTCTACGGAAACAACAGTAAATATTATAATTCAGACACAGATAAGAGCAGCATTTCATGCGACAAAGACTGCTATATTTATGGAAACGTAATGAGTCTTGTTGATGCAGAAAACTACGATAAAGCAACAACACTTACAGCAGAAAATTCATTCAGAGAACTGTTTAAAGACAACACAAAGATAAAAAATAAAGCTTCTGAACCTCTTAAACTTGGCGCCACAACATTAACGGCAAACTGCTACGAAGCTATGTTTGACGGCTGTACAGGACTTACTTCAACACCTTCCCTTCCAGCAACAACACTTAAAAAAGAATGTTATAAAGAAATGTTTAAGGGATGTACTTCACTTACATCATCTCCAGTTCTTCCTGCAACAACACTTGCAGAAAGCTGCTATGAGTATATGTTTAACGTTTGTACAAGTCTTGCTGCAGCTTCAGAAATAAAGGCTACGACACTTGCAAAAAGATCTTGCTTCAGCATGTTTGACGGCTGTTCTGCACTTACAACAGTTCCAGAATTAAAAGCAACAACATTGACTGATACATGTTATTTCGAGATGTTCAAAGACTGTACAAGTCTTGTAAATCCACCTGTAATAAAGGCAACAACAACCGCATTCCAGTCTTGTTATGGAATGTTCTGGGGATGTGCAAATCTTACAGCAGCTCCAGAATTAAAAGCAACAACACTTGCTGAACAGTGTTACAGTCATATGTTCAAGGGATGTACAAGCCTTACGACTGTTCCAGATTTAAATGCAACAACACTTGCAGAAGATTGTTACAGCAACATGTTCAGAGGATGTACAAGTCTTGAAACAGCTCCAGAAATAAAAGCAACAACACTCGCTAGAAATTCTTGTGATGGAATGTTCAAGGAATGTTCAGCGCTTACTGCGGCTCCTGAATTAAAGGCAACAATACTTGCAGAAGATTGCTACCGTGCAATGTTCTATGAATGCACAAGTCTTACAGAAGCACCTGAACTAAAAGCAGAAACACTTGTAAAAGAATGCTATGAATATATGTTCTATGGCTGTACAAAACTGGAAAGCATTACCTGCCGGGCAAAAAATATAAGCGCAGAAGACTGTCTTAAAAAATGGGTTATGAATGTAAGGCCTAGCGGTGTATTTACACAGGCTTCGGGCGTTACATACGAAACAGGTGAAAGCGGTATACCGGAAGGCTGGCTTGTTCTTGGTGGCTCTGTAAGCGGAACACCATTGACTCTGGAAGCCGTAAG
>AUXO012952775.1_pt1 | contig 11683 bp, 9 predicted proteins | sample 768731 | NCBI WGS metagenome assembly AUXO01 (sample SAMN02715735, study PRJNA202380) | gut metagenome | biome: sheep rumen | host: Ovis aries | place: New Zealand: Palmerston North | reverse complement strand
GGCTCGCTCGGAAGCATCTTCATATACAGATGCTCTGAATGTGCTGCTTCGTCAAACAGAGGACTTACTGAGCGATGATATGGCTTATTCGTTTCAGTCCAGAAAAACGAATAAACGTAGTTACCGTTTTATTCCGGAACTAAATGCCAAACTGAAAGAAATGACGGAATACTATCGCAGTTCCGGGGAAGACTATTGGAAAACCTGTTTGTGGTTTTCTACAGAGGATAGGCAATCTCTCAACACTATTGGCAACGCAATCTCCGGTATTCTAAACAGTGCGAATGACAGTTCGGACAAAGCCAGAGTATTCTTTACTACTGAAACCCCATTTCAACAAGGCCGTTTATTTCTCCCTGCTCCTCTATTCGGCGATCATAGATTTGAATATGAGGATGCCTTGTTGAAGCCGTCGCTGATTTCGTATGTTTCAAATACGCATTTATCCAGTATTCTTCAGTTTCCATCCTCGCAGATCAACGGTTTCGATGTCATTGAGCTTACAAAGACCGAGAACAGTATTCATCTTTTTGACTTGAACCACCCATCTTATCAGGATAACGGAATTGCTTTAGGTAGAGTTGCGGACAGTGGAATCGGCTATGCCCTCCCGTTGCAAGACCTCATGGAACACGTCTTAGTAACCGGCTCCACCGGTGCCGGAAAGACGAATACAGTCTTTACCCTCGTTCAAGGAGTTCATGCCTTCCATATCCCAGTTTTGATAATCGAGCCATCAAAAAAAGAGTATTGGCTGCTTGGAAGCATGCTCCAGGATCTAAAGGTGTATTCATTTGGAAAGGATGCGGATCTTTTACAGATCAATCCTTTGATTCCCGAAGAAGGCGTACTCATCGGGAATCATATCGACAGTCTTCTCTATGCGTTCTCCGGCGCATTTGAGATGGAGGAACCAACCCGTTTGGCTCTTGACGGCTTACTGAAATACACTTACATGAAATCGGGATGGACTTCTGGTGATATAGCCATTTTCTCGCGTAAGCCATTCCCACAGATAAAGGATCTTCTTCGGTTTCTGCCGGAATACTGCGAACAGAACCTCCCCTATGGAGAAGAAGTGAGGAATAATATTTACGGTTCTCTCGTTAACCGGCTTTCTTCAATCAATTCAGGAGTATTGGGAGAATCGATGAATACAGCTCATCCCATCACGGGGAAGGATCTCTGTTCCGGAACCGTTCTCATTGAACTTGATGATCTTTCACTTGAAACAAAGCCTTTTATCGCCATGCTCGTGATGATAAAGGCCGATCAATATCTTCGTCAGAAAAATGCGTCTCACCGTCTCAATAATGTGATCGTTCTGGAAGAGGCTCATAATGTTTTTGCAAATGTGGCAAAGGACAAGCGACAAGAACCCCGAGATAAAGCAAGCCACTATTTCAGCAATATGCTTTCACAAATCAGAGGATATGGGGCAGGCATTATCATTGCCGATCAAGGTGCATCTCAGATCAATGATATGGCGGTTTCAAATACAAAGGTTAAAATCATTCATGGAATTGTTGATCAGGATGACATGGATAGAGTTGCTTTTGCGCTTAACCTGACAGATATTCAGAAAAGAGTATTCCCCTCCTTACAAACAGGAGATGCTATTATTGGGATCAGAGCATCGAGAAACGTCAATCGGGTGCGAATAAACCAAACCCGTATTACACCGATTCACAATATCGCTTGTCTGTTTTGCAAACGGAAGCAGTTCTGTGTAAACTTTAACAAAGAAAACAGCTCTCCCATTCCACGCGTTTCTCTGACTGCACAGCATATTTTACAGTATCGTTTTGATCCCATGTCTCTGTCAAACGAGCTTCACATCGTTGCCAAACATATGGAATGGCCGCAAGGCAAAGACTTATGTCTGCTTGGTTTGCTCCTTTCCGACCGCAGTGTTTTCCTCGGTGAGCGAGAAAAGAGGCGGATCATTCAAAGATACTTGCAGACATGTTCGGAGGATTAACATGTTGGATACAAGCCTATTCAGAGAAACCGCTTCATCGGAGACTCGCGAACAAAACGGTATCGCTTGTGTTGAAATAAACCGACCGCAGAGAGAAGTTGACGACAAAAAGGAGATTTCTTCTGTGGAGGTCGCTCAAAAGGCATATGATGAAACAATAAAAGAAATCAATATCGAATGCGAAGGTATTATTCCAAAGGAACAAAAAACACGAATCAATCTCGAAAGAGAAGTCCATAAGCCGATCATCATGACTTCCGAAGAATACAGCGAACGTTTCCCGGAAGCTGATCCGAATGTATTGGGGCATTATGAAGCAAACGGGCAAGTGTATATGAAAGACGGCTCTCCCGAAACGCTTTCGCACGTTGCAACGCATGAAGCCATGCATTTGACATCATTTAAGGAAAGTAATCAGAATACTTACCGATCCGGGCTGCGCGAAGCAACATATAACGAGAACGGCATGCGAGAGGAGCATAATCGTGCCATAAACGAAGGAGCAACCGAGCTATATGCCCTTCGGGAAATGCAGCGTCGAAACGAAGGATCTTCCATCGAAGCAATCTCTGCATATCCGGAAGCGCAAAGGGCAGCATCGGAGCTACGGGACATGGTTGGAGAAGAAAGAATGCGTGAAGCATACTTCGGCGGCAACCTCGAACAATTGAAAGCGGAGGTAATCCGCTTGAATTATGGAGATGAAACAGCGTGGGATCGTTTCTCTAAAAATGTTGACATTCTTGAGTACGAGGGAGACGAACAAAAGATACGGAATGCTCAGATTGAGTTAACCTTGCAAAATGCTATAATGTATTCATTTAAAGAATCTGAAGCATGGACAAGAAGTGACAACTTATAATATGCACGGGGGAACCAGTTGTGATAATTGAATCGTTTATAAAAGAGATCGTATTCAATGCAATAGAGAACTGTAATTATGATCCAACCACCGTCTCGAACGGTATCTGTTCTTATGCACAACGTCATGGTTTTCATGAACTGAAAACAAAATTCACGGACAGTGTTATCAAAAGAGTAATTGTCAACAGTTTAACTCCCATCATGAGTATGAAGCCGGACGCCATTACGCTTTATTTTTCAAATTATTCGCTGATTGAGAGGCTTTCTTTACTGAACAACCAATCTTTGATTATTGCCAACGCTAAACGCGCAGGAAAGTATGTCAATGACGATGAGATTTTAAAAATCGAAGAAGCATTTGATGACTGTATGAAAACGGTTTGCCAAGAACAAGGGCTCAGAGAATTGCTTGACATTCAGATATCAGAGATTATCCTCAACATCGACTATGCAAAAGGAGTATCATCTCATATGGGACAGAGATTGAATTCATTGGAAGGAGATTCTCATTGAATACAATCAGACTGCACGACATTTATATGCATACAACAGCGCTGGGACCGGGTACAAGAATCGCTGTTTGGCTGCAAGGATGCAAGCGCTGCTGTAAAGGCTGTATGTCACCGAAGTCAAGACCTTTGGATGGCGGACGTATGGTCGATTTGGATGCGCTTATTGAAGAGATTTGTTCCACACATGATGTGGAGGGGGTAACAATCAGCGGCGGCGAACCTTTTTTACAAGTGCAGGCTCTCTATCGTCTGCTGTCTGCCATAAGGAACCGCACGGAACTCGGAATAATTATTTATACCGGAAATACCCTGTCTGAACTGTACGAAATGCATAATCCCATGATAGATGAGATTATTACCCATCTGTCTGACCTGATTATAGATGGCGAATACATAGATGACTTGAATGACGGAACCGCACTGAAAGGATCCAGCAATCAAAACGCAATCTTCATTACCGACAGATATTTGCCCTATAAATGGCTGTATGAAGAGAAAAGAAGAGATATAGAAATCAAAATTGAGAATGGAAGTTCGCTGCTTATTGGAGTTCCGGACAAAAGCACACTTGAAATGTGGAGGCGTATCTCGGACCAAATGAAAGGCGAGGAGTAGCAGATAAATGGTATTATATAAGGGGGACGACCGTGTTTGAAGTGATTGCAACCGCGGCTTCGGCGCGGAACGTATATAATTCAACGAGATAATCAAGGAAAGTATATCTAAACCGTAACCGAAACCCAAGCTGTCCGGTTCTGACTCTGATAAAAACTGACGTTCCGTATTCAAAGCCCGAAAAACGAAGTTCGGATCATCCGGTCCTGATTTCGTTCATTACGAAATGAATCTGAAAACAGACATGCTTCTTGATCCTATAAATCGGTTTTTGTTGCGTTAATATAGTAGAGGTAAATGAAATGATCTTCGGAAATGAAGAAACATACATTCTTATAGGAAATGCTATGTGTCATGGAGATATGGACGCCTATAATCGCATTGGTGAAATTATAGTTAATGACACTATGCTTCTTGTTAATAGCTGGTTTCGAGATCTTCAATCAGCCGATAAAGAAGACATCGTGCAGGATGTAGCCGAAAAAATGCTTCGCGGTCTTCTCAAGTTTTATGAGGACTCGAATCATAATACTGAACAGCAAAGAAACGCATACTTGAAGACTGCTGTTTATAACGCTTGTATGGATTTTTTCAGAAAAGCCAAACGATCTGTGCTGACAAACGCCATAAGTATTGATAAAGTACACGGTCATGTGTTTGAGGAAGACTTCTCAAAACGCTGTGCAGATAAAGACGCTTTTTTATCTGCATTGAAGGGAGTATTTCAAATTCATACTACACCCGATAAGATGATAGCGTTTGTATACAATCGCTTATTGGGAACACTGACCGGAAAGAACGGTTCCCCAAAGAGCATCATAGCCCAATTCGACGGTATGCCGATACAGAACGTTTACGAACAAATGGTTTGCGACTTAAGTACAGTATCGGGAAATCGTATACCGGATGGAGTATTATCATCACTAAGGAACTCCGTTTATGGTGATTATTATAATCACCCATTTCATATGACACCGCACCAGATAGCAGACAGCAGCAACTGGATTGTTGAGAAAACAAAGGAGAAGAAGAATGAGTACTAAGGTATCTGAAAACGAGCATATCCCTTTTGATGAGCTTTCTGCATTTGTGTTTGCGAAAAACACATCGAAAGACTTCCTGTCTGTGGCTGCACGGATAAACAAACATTTAATGGCATGTCCTTCATGCAAGAAGAATTACTATGCCTTAATGAATGTGAAAGATGAGATTGAAAAGGCTGCCAGATATGAAACCTTCGATGAAAGAATCGAGACACGTGTATTTGCTTTCTTATATTCAAAAAAGCACAGTTCGTCACTTCAAGCAATCGTAAAGGAAAGTCTTAGATTCAAGAAATGGGTATCTTTCAATATCAGAAGCATGAAAGAAATAGTGTCGGTGCAACAGCCGCGGCTTGCCCACCCTGTATTGGCATCTGTAATGAAATCCTCGACATCCGGCAGTCAAGCCGATGAAGTCAAGACGGAAATAAAAACCAGTTTGTATGATCGGAATCGAAATAGGGTCAGTATTGGGCTGGATGGTACATTGTCGCTTTACTTTGATGCCTCAAGCCATCCGGCAGGAAAACGAGTCATTATCCTTCCCGATGATGTAACCAAAAGCCCTCAAATGGTTGAACTGACACGGTATGATGATTCTGTTGCGTATGTCCGTGTTGAAGGGATTGCCCCTGGGGAATACACAGTTGTTATTGAAGAGTAAATGCAATGGTTTTTAATAAAGCAGGTTTTATAGTGCTTGACATTTGAACCTGCTTTTAGTTATCTTATATAAATGAGATAAGTCTTTCGATATAAGAGCGGGGAGGATTTATTATGAATTGTCCGAAATGCGGAGCCAAGCTGATTGACTATATCTGTGGTAAGTGCGGCTTTGATCTTAAGCGTGATACGATCAGCTGCTGGGGAGCAGGCAGCAAAATAAGCATAGATGCGTTGACAAGGTATATTCAAAAAAAGGATGCCGAAGCAAGCAAAGCCTCAAAAGACTCGCTTGATTACCCTCTGCTCATAAATCAAATGATAGTGGATCCTAAACCCGTGCGGCAATCTTTGGATAATTCGATTGATACAAGCAAAAAGACAAAGCAGGACGAAGATGATTTATATGTCAGAATAGGAGAAAGAATCTCTAAAGAACTATCAAAAGAGGAATTAGAAGAATTCGACTCAATTAAAAATACAACAGAAGCAGGGAAATGGTTAGCAATACATGCGCCAAATTATATATCCATCGTAGAAGAAGAAAGAGCCAAGTTTCTTCAAGAAAAGGATGTCAGGCAAACTGCTGCACAACGACATGCTGCTGAAATGGCAGATCGATACGCAGCCAATGCTGTAATGGAACAAATCCATAGTATAGGCAGAGTAGATTCGTCTAAGGAGTGCGGTCAGCGCATTCAAGACGCACGTGATGCCTTTAAAAGGCTTACACCTTACCGACAGGAGATGGTGACAAATAGAAATCTGTTGGTAGATGCAGAAGCAAGATACGCTTTCTTGTTACAAACCGAACAGAAGAAGAAAGAACGTCGTGCAAAAATAGAATACGTTCAAAAAGACAAAAATCGCAATACAAATAACGCCAAGCGCACAAGAAGGATCATTTACTTTGCATTTGCTGCATTGTTGCTATGTGTCGGCGTGTTTATATTATGCAAATCGGTGTTTTTTTCAGATATGGAAAAGCCACTGTCTTCGTCTTTCTTCGCATCCGCGAAACAAGGTGACGTGTTCACGCTTGGAAAATATGAGCAAGACAACAATCATGACAACGGAGCAGAAGATATTGAATGGGTTGTCGTGGACGTGGACGCTGATAAAGGAGTTGTTCTTGCTATGAGCAAGTATGTTCTCGATTGCAAACCTTATGCGGAAAACGAGTATATCAATACGGATTGGGAACATTGTTCGTTACGCGAATGGTTAAATGGAGAGTTCTATGAGTCGTCATTTTCAGATGATGATAAACAGTGGATTCGAACAGTTTGTCATCAAAATAGAGATGGCATGGGATATGAAACGCCGGGAGGTTATAATACGGTGGATCATGTGTTTCTCCTCGATCGTGCAGATCTCCGAACATTATGTGATGATGTTTCATACCAGCTTGGAGGGTTAAATGAAAGCTACAGCGATGTGAGACGGAAAGAGATTGACTCCTCGTTGCCATTACTTGCTGACTATTTAGGAGAATTATCATACATAAAAAACATAATAGATGTTAGACAGGAAGAGCTCCTTTCATCATCAAATATCTTAACTGACGTAACTGATGACTGTTTTGTTGTAGACTTCTTTTCAACGTCATCTGTTTCTGAAAGGCTCAAAGCTACTTTTACACCATACGCAAAAGAGGCATATATCCGACAGCAAATGATTTCAAAGGGCTCTGCGGAGACAGAAGAGAAGATTCGAGAGGATTACGCCGAACTTGAAAAAGAATATGGAGAATTAGCTGCGGACTGGTGGCTGAGCAGTCCTGGGAAATGGTTGGATCAGACCATGATCGTTTCTTGGCCCGGTATAGCGACTAGCATGCCTTCTCGTGACACCTCAAGGGGTGTGCGCCCAGTTATAGCCATAGCTTCTATTACATCGGACAGAAATGAAGAGAATGCTCAGAACGAAGAACAAAACGAAAATGTATCTGATTTGCTTTCATTCCCCGAAGTAAGCGAATCTTCTAAAGATGATTATTCTTTTTCACACGATAACTACGTTGTACAGTGGGTAGAAGATGATCAGAAAGCCCTTTTCATTCTGAAAGATGGAAGTGTCAGAGTTGTTAGTTATGATACTGACTATTTATCATCCGTATCTGATTGGAAAAACATTAAGAAAGTCGCCATCGGTTCTGGCGTGGTCGTTGGTATAACAAACGATGGAAAGATTCAGTGTTATGCAGAACATGAGCTTTCTTATGACCTTTCTACATTGATGAGTTTGACACATATATGCGATGTTTGTATATGTGATGCAATCAATCCCCAAAATCCTGATTATAGCGGACTGATTATTTGTTTTTCAGATGAAGGAACAGTATATAGAGCATATGCGGGAGGATATAATGCCTATTGGAATGACAGCTGTAAAGCAATATGTGCATCTGGAAACCAATTCTTCATTCTCCACGATGACGGAACTGTCAGCGGGAGAGATTGGGAAAGCAATCCGCTTGTAGAAGAATGGAACGATATCGTCCAAATTGCATGCGGCGATACTTTCGTCGCGGGTCTAAAAAGCGACGGAACGGTTGTTGTTGACGGTAGTTGTGTATTTCCTGCTCTTACTGGGGTTACGGTGTTGAAAGGGGATGGGACATTTGGCAGAATAGACGAATTATTTGAGGTTTCAAACTGGAAAGATATCATCTCCATCTCTGCCGGGTCGCATCATTTGGTCGGTCTTAAGAGTGATGGAACCGTTGTTGCTGTCGGATTGAACTACTATGGTCAATGTGACACTTTTGAAGAACGTCTTTGGACAGATATCGTTAGGATTGAGGCCAGCGGAAATATGACGGTCGGTTTTGCTTCTGATGGTAGTGTCGTGATAGCAGGCAAGAACATTGTTGATAACGTTATTGATCTTAAGGGGAAATGGAATTTCTATAGGTACTATTCAAGGTAATACTATATACGGAGAGGAATAGTATAATAGTTAAAACATAAAACATACGATAATTATGATTTTCACGCGTTATAACCTATAAACAAACAAGGAGGAAAACAACTATGACATGGACATGCAGTTACTGCGGACAACCCAACTTGATGAATTATACACATTGCTCAAGATGTGGACGTCCTCGCGGGAGCAAACATCATTTCCGCAGGCTCAAGATCAAACGATTCTACAAATTATAAACTGCACACACAGCATAACTCACCTGCTCATATATGGCATTAATAGCATGTCTCGTTTTTGTGCTTTATAGCAGATATGAGCAGGACTATTGTTTCAATGTAAAAGAGGTGATCGGTATGAATGCCGGCAAATGGGTCGTTATTCTTATTGGGTTGGTGCCTGAAGTATACTCTATTGGAAATGCAATAGCTGAGGGAAAGAGTGGTCGAAGTGGGAATTACGGAAGTACATTTTTGATTTCATTAGCTGCAGGTGCTATTACTGCGTTATTTTTCAAAATTGCTTTCTACGAAACTGAGTACAGCAGCATATCATTTTGGCTTATTCTAATCGTTCTTTTTGCTGTACCAAACATCTTGTTTTTATTCGCAAGGTTTCACGCCGATGCTAAAGCAAAGAGTGAAACGATTCGATTGAACAGCGAGGACGAAAAAAGAATCGGAGCGCATATTCCCCTGATTAAAGCGAGTCGAAAGTATTCGGCATTCAAGAGCTTTTTCGATCAATATCTTTCCAAAATCATTGAAATCAGTGTTTTTTCTGGATTGGTTGAAATAAAGCATAGCGAAAAAGGTATAATCCTGATTCCGGATTATAATCAAGGAAAGATGGTGCTAGATAAATCCAGATTATCGGTACATTACTTTTTCGGAAAGGAAGCCGATGAACGGGATTGGACAGTATTTGAGATGGAAGCACTTGCAAGAATCGTTGATGAGGATGTACAAGCAACAAAATACTTCAAGCTGATGAAGTCTAGTAATGGGTTTCGCCTTTACAGCCGGATCGTTCCAAACGAACGTGTTATTGCAAAAACACCGTATTGATGGTATCATAACCTTATTCGCGTTCGTCAAGAAAACATCAAAGGAATGGTGTAATGAGCTCCGATAACAAAACAAGATTACGACAGAGTTTTATTGTAATATGTGCAATAGTTATTGCATTGTTATTCCCATTTGCTTGCTTGAATTCCCTTGTTTCCGTAAAGGCGGTCGTTGGAATCGTTTGCATCATTTCTTTTATTGCGCTATGGAGTTTTCATGCTATATTATCAAGAGATAATTTCGACGACCTCTCGGATCTGTTCTTATCGCTAGCTGAATCGCTATTATCAGAAGCGATAATTGCTTTTCTTTACAATCAGATATTGGGAAGATCATCCGTTCTTCTGGTATCATTGAGTGTCATAGCCGCTCCTGCAGTCGCTGTTTTGTTTATATGGTACTGCTTTGTTCATTATGATCAGATATGGACAGGTATTCTGAATATCCTCCTTATCTTTCCTTTGATATCAGCATACTATGCGAAGGAGCTGCAAAACGCAAACTGGTATCATTACGCCGTTAATATCCTTAGATTAGTATCAATCATTCTTATTGTGAGCATCATATTAAAGCGGAGAATGGAAAGGCAAAGAGAAAAGCAGGAACAGCAGAGGCAATTCCAGATACAGCAAGAAACGCTCCAATTGAAAACACAGCAAAAACAGGAAGCGTTCCGGTTGGAAGCGCAGCAGAGAGAAGAAGATGAAAACAGAATCAAAGCGCATATTCCGGCAATTGAAGCAAGCAAAAAGTATGCTGCATTCAAAGATAGCTTTATTCAGAATCTTCCTCAGATAGTTTATGTCCAAGTCCGAGGTGAAGGAAGTGTTATCCTGAGCCTCTCAAGAACCGGAAAACTCTTTGTTCCAAATTACCAAACAGGACAAATGGAGATAGATACTTCTCACGGTTTTGATATCCGTCCTTTTTTCGGAACTGCTAATGACGAACGAGCTTGGACAATCTTTGAATTGGAAGCACTAGCAAGAATTATTGACAAAGATGTACAGGCGACAAACCATTTCTCACTGATCGAATCCCGAACCGGTTATCGTTTCTACAGTCGGATCGTTCCGAACGAACGCGTCATTGCAAAAACACCGTATTGATGAAATACCGCGAAATAAAAAGCGCTGGATTTATGTATGCAGTACGTTCGGAAGAACGGCGGGACGGACAAATACCGACTGTTGTTTGAAATCCTTGTGTCTAAAGCCGATAACGAAAGGCAAGACCGTGCGAAATATCTTCAGGCAATAGAAAGAGCAAAGGGGCTCGGTGAGATAATCGAGGAACAAACGAGACTTCCCGAGGATCGGATGAGGCTTGCAAAAGTCTATGAATCTATAGCAGAATGTTTGTTAGCAGATGAGACCCGAACGTCAAGCAGCCTTAATTCTGCGAAGAACTTGTTGAACAGTTGCGTTTCGCTATACACGAAAATACTGCGACTTGATGATATCCCTCCTGCCGAAGTCGGTTTGAAGCGTGTACATGCGCTTCTGTTCCGGATGCAAAAAACTGATGGGCGTATCGATGGTCGAGGAAGAATGCCAAAAAGAATTTGATGAGATGATGACTTCTATAAGACAACAGCGTGATCGGCTGTACGACCTGTAATCAGACGTCACGCTTAATGTGTAATCATCATTTATGGGAGGAATTACACCTATGCAAACCGAAGAAGAACTGCTGACACAGTATACGCATTCAGCGGAGGAGTTTCCGGTCCTTGCCGAGCAGACGCACAAGGTGCTTCGCAACGGTAAAATCGTTAACGAGAGGATCAACATCAACGAAAACATCATGCACTATCTGCAGGATACTGCACAGCTGATATCGGTGATCGACGGCCGATTGGGCTCCGGCGTTCCGTATGACCATGTCATTTACTTGGACAAATCGGCAAGACCGGTTTCGTGGCTCGTCAATCTGTTCTGGAACGACTTTGCCGAAAAAGACAAAGCCGGTGTTCCTGTCAAGCGACCCCGACACTCCTATATCAATATC
>AUXO010636062.1_pt1 | contig 11683 bp, 10 predicted proteins | sample 768731 | NCBI WGS metagenome assembly AUXO01 (sample SAMN02715735, study PRJNA202380) | gut metagenome | biome: sheep rumen | host: Ovis aries | place: New Zealand: Palmerston North | reverse complement strand
ATATCGTTATAGGATATATTGCCACTGCCAAGATAAGTCTTAAGTGTCTCAGGCATCGAAGTGGTCCTGTCTGTAAACACCTGGGCGCTGCCGCCGCCAAAATCCTGCAGCTCTCCCCTGTTATCTCCAAATATGGATACCTTGCTGCCCTGCTTTATTGGGAGTGCGTCCTCTTTGTTCATCAGAAGGCATATGCCTTCTTTTGCTGCCTCGTATGCAGCCCTATCACCGGTTTCGATATATCTGTCGTTTGTAAGATCAGACGGCATTTCAAGAGATGCACGCTCATCTATCAGCTTAAGCACGCTATACGCGGCTTCATCCAGTTTTTCAGTGCTGAGACTGCCGTTTTGTATGGCTTCCATTATCTCTGTGTGATCCCAGGGCCCCGGCATATAGATCTGGCAGCCTGCATTAATGGCATCAGATGTCTTGCCTGTGCATGCGCCCCAGTCAGTTACCACCGTACCTTCAAAGCCCCAATCGTCCCTTAAGACCTCTGTCAGAAGAAACCTGCTTTCTGAGCTGCTGGTTCCGTTTATCGACGGATAAGCCGACATAAATGTTCTTGTGACCTTAGAGCAGGCTTTAAACCCTGGAAAATAGATCTCTCTTAGAGCTCTCATGGAGACAGTCTCATCTATTCCCACCCTGTTGATCTCCAGGTTGTTGCAGACAAAATGCTTGGTGTTGGATGCAACGCCTGTCTCCTCTACGCCCCTGCAGATCTCGGGCGCAAGAACGGAATTAAGCTTCGGGTCCTCGGAATATCCTTCAAACAGCCTGCCGCATCTGGGCTCTCTTAAGACATTGACATTAGGCGTGCCAAGGAGCACCCCCACCCGGTAGCAAAGAGCCTCCATACCAAGAGCAAGTCCCGTTTTGTAAACAGTGTCCGGGTTCCAGGTTGCTCCGAGTAAGATACCCGGAGGATAGCAGCCGGGGGCTGCAGTTATATTGCCCTTGATCTTACTGAGCCTGTCAGCAATGCGCTCCCTAAGTTCCTTCTCCTTATCCGTGAGCAGATCCTGCTTATAAAAACGGGTTATTACATGGTCTGCTTCTTCGGGAGTGTATTCGTCAAGGAGATCCTGGTATCTGTCTGGAAAGAGCTGCTCAAAATTGATACCCGTGCCGCCGTCCAGGAAATTAAGACGGGGTATCCCCAGCTCCTTAAATTCTCTCAAACTAAAGGAAGAAGCGCCGCATAAAAGCTGCGCTTTCTCCAAAACAGTCATATCACTAAATACTCTGTCTATGTCCATCAGAATCTCCTGAATCTATCGTAACGCCCCCTGACTAATTTGTCAGCATCAAAATCAAGATTTGCGGATATAAATTCATTGAGGCCTGAACCGATGCTGGAGATAACTGCATTGATATTATCCATGCTCAGATCATTAGGCTCCTCTATCACCTTTTCGACTATTCCGAGCCTTAACATATCTTCAGCTGTGAGCTTCATCTCGGCAGCTGCCTCGCTGGCCCTCTTGGAATCTTTCCAGAGGATGCTGGCATAGCCTTCGGGAGACAGGATCGCATAGATGGCATTCTCGAGCATCCAGATCTCGTCAGATACGGCTAAGGCCAGAGCTCCGCCGGAGCCTGCCTCGCTGATGATGATGGAGAGTATCGGAGTCTTGAGAGCACTCATCTCGTAGAGATTTCTTGCGATCGCTTCGCCCTGGCCTCTCTCCTCGGCTTCAAGTCCGCAGTAAGCACCGGGAGTGTCCACCAGACATATGACAGGGCGGCCGAATTTCTCAGCCTGCTTCATAAGTCTTAAGGCCTTGCGGTAACCGTCAGGAGACGGCATGCCGAAACCTCTTGCGATATTCTCCGTTGTATCATGTCCCTTGGACTCTGCAATAACGGTAACGCTCCTGCCGGCAAAGGTTGCAATACCGCCCATTATGGCGCGGTCGTCCCTTACAAATCTGTCGCCGTGGAATTCGATAAAGTCAGGGAAGAGTTCCTTTATATAATCTTCTGCGACCGGTCTGTCCTTGCCTCTGGATATCATGACCTTATCCCAGGGGGTAAGCTTGGTGTTCTTCTTTGATATCTTTATCTCAGGCATGTCTTCGGGTGCAAACTGTCCCTTGTCCTCGTGAAGCTTTAATATGCTCTCCAAAGTATCCCTTATGTCCCTGCGCTCAACGATCTTGTCAACAAAACCATGCTCTAAAAGGAACTCGGATCTCTGGAAGCCTTCAGGGAGTTTCTGGCCTATGGTCTGCTCTATTACTCTGGGGCCCGCAAACCCGATAAGAGCGCCGGGCTCTGCGAGGATTATGTCTCCTAACATGGCAAAGCTTGCCGTAACGCCGCCTGTGGTAGGGTCAGTTAAGACCGTTATATAAAGAAGCCCTGCATCCGAATGCCTCTTTAAGGCCGCCGAGGTCTTTGCCATCTGCATGAGAGATACGATCCCCTCCTGCATACGGGCTCCGCCTGAGGCAGTAAAGAGTATGACAGGGAGTCTTTGCTCCGTTGCCCTCTCTACAGCGCGGGTTATCTTCTCTCCCACGACGCTTCCCATGGAAGCCATCATAAAGCGGCAGTCCATGATGCCGATAACTGTCTCATGGCCACCGATCCTGCCCTTGCCTGTGATTATCGCTTCATTAAGACCGGTCTTGTCATTAAGCTTTCTGAGCTTGTCCTCGTATCCCGGAGTCCCCAGGGGATTTGTCTCAAGAAGATCTGCATCCCATTCTTCGAAGGAGCCTTCGTCCAAAGTCTCCTCTATCCTGGTCGATGCATACATACGGAAATAATTGCCGCATGTAGGGCAGACAAAACTATTCTTTCTGAGCTCCTCAGAGAAGATCGTCTCCTGGCACTTCGTGCACTTGTGAAATAGCCCCTGAGGAGCAGCGGGGCCTTCCTGCTGCTCACTTGGCTTGTTATCTTCTGCAGTTTGTGTCTTCTTGAACAGATATCTTAATTCCATTTTTTACTTCTCTCTGGCAAATTTCTCTATGAAATCTATGTCTGTGTTTCCGTTTATAAAGTCCTGATTAGTGAGGATGCTGTACTGGTAATCCACGTTGTTCTTGATCCCCGTGATTATCACCTCACCAAGAGCTGTCTGTGCCTTCTTTATGGCTTCTTCCCTGGTAGGTGCCCAGACTGAGAGCTTGGCGAGCATTGAATCGTAGTAAGGTGGGATCTCAAGACCGCTGTAGATAGCTGAATCGATCCTTACGCCCTTACCTCCCGGGAGATAAACAGACTCTATCTTGCCGGGGCAGGGACGGAACTTGTGCTCGGGATCTTCTGCATTGATGCGCACCTCGATGGAATGACCGTTTACCTTGATGTCATCCTGGGTAAAGCTCAGCGCCTCTCCGGAAGCTATCCTTATCTGCTGCTTGATGAGATCTATGCCGGTAACCCATTCGGTTATGGGGTGCTCTACCTGGATCCTGGTGTTCATCTCCATAAAGTAGAAATTACCTGTGGGCTCAAGGAGGAATTCTACAGTTCCTGCATTCTCGTAATGAACTGCCTTTGCAGCTCTTACTGCAGCTTCGCAGATGGCCTTGCGCTTATCTTCAGACAGTGCACGGCAGGGGGTCTCCTCTATAAGCTTCTGGTGGTTCCTCTGAATGGAGCAGTCACGCTCTCCAAGATGAACTACGTTTCCGAACTTGTCAGCTAAGATCTGTACCTCGATATGCTTAGGGTGCTCTACGTAGTGTTCTATGTACATGGAGCCGTCACCAAAAGCATTCTTGGCTTCTGTCTGGGCTGTAAGGAATGCCTGCTCGAATGCTTCCTCATTCTTGGCAACTCTCATGCCCTTACCGCCGCCGCCTAATGCAGCCTTGATCATGACGGGGTAGGTTGCAATGCTTGCAAGCCTGAGACCGTCACTTACGCTTATTGCCGCCTCGGCGCTGCCGGGTATGGTGGGCACGCCTGCATCCATCATGGTCTTCTTGGCATGGGCTTTGTTGCCGGATCTGGCGATCATGTCTGATGTAGGACCTATGAACGTGATATTGCATCTCTCGCAGATCCTTGCGAACTTGGCATCCTCTGACAGGAAACCGAAGCCCGGATGGATCGCATCTGCACCGGATGTGATAGTCGCACTGATGATCCTGCCAATATTCAGATAGCTCTCTGATGAGGGGGCAGGACCGATGCAGATAGTCTGATCTGCAAGCATGGCATGAAGCGCATTCCTGTCTGCCTCAGAGCAAACGGCAACAGTCTGGATACCCATCTCGCGGCAGGCGCGGATGATCCTGACGGCTATCTCTCCTCTGTTGGCTATCAATACCTTCTTGATCATTATATGCTCCGGTCAATTACTGCATGATTGCAAATTTAAGTGTTGTCTGAACAGCGATCTTGCCATCTACGGTTGCGATGCCTTCGCCGATGCCTACCGGTCCTCTTACAGCAGTGATCTTGGTCTCAAGTCTTACTGTATCGCCGGGAACTATGGCTCTCTTGAACTTGCACTTATCTATACCTGCGAATACGGCGATCTTGCCCTTGAACTCATCCTGGGAGAGGATAGCAACTGCACCTGCCTGTGCCAGCGCCTCAACAGTTATGACACCGGGAACGATAGGATATTCAGGGAAATGACCTCTGAAGAAATATTCGTCATAAGTAAAGTTCTTGTATGCGATCGTATACTCGCCCGGAACGTAATCCTCAACCTTGTCGATAAGAAGGAAGGGGTGTCTGTGGGGAATGATCTTCATGATCTCCTGGGTGTTAAGTGAATTAGCCATTTTTGTGTTCCTCCTTAGGATTAATTGATCTTAAATAAGGGCTGACCGAACTCTACGGCTTCGCCGTTAGATACACAGATCTCTGCGATAGTACCGTCGCAGTCTGACTCGATATCGTTCATCATCTTCATAGCTTCCACAATGGCAAGGACCTGTCCCTTCTTGACCCTGTCACCGATCTTGACGAAGGGCTGGGCATCCTGGGCAGGAGCAGCATAGAATGTACCTACGAGAGGTGACTTGATGATGAACATATTGTCCTCATCGTCATCGTCGCCTGTGGCAGCCTCTGCAGCAGTAGCCATGGCCATTGACAGGTCGGGCATCGAGGGCGTTGCTGACATTACAGTCTGGGCGCCTGATGATATAAATGAGCTTCCGCTCTTAAGTGAGATCTGAAAGTCGCCTTCCTTATACTCAAAGCTGTCTAACCCTGAACCTGACACAGCCTTGATGAGCTCTGTCATCTCATCCAGTGAAAGACCTGTCCTGGAATTCTTGTCTGCCATAGAAAGCCTCCTTATTCCTCAAACTTTTTAACGATCAAAGATGCGTTGTGTCCACCGAATCCTAAGTTGTTGGACATTGCATATCTGATAGTGCGTGTCTTGGGTTCATTAAATGTGTAATCAAGATCCATCTCGCCCTCTGTTTCCCTGGAGCCTGCAGTGACATGGACAAAGGAATCCTCGATGGACTTAACGCAGGCAATAAGCTCTATTGCACCGGCGCCTCCCAGGAGGTGTCCTGTCATGGACTTGGTGGAGTTGATGGAGATATTCCTTATGTCTTCCTTGAAGGCATACTTCATAGCTCTTGTCTCAAACAGGTCGTTATGGTGAGTAGATGTACCGTGAGCATTGATGTAATCGATGTCAGAAGGCATGATGCCTGCCTCCTTCATTGCGATGATCATGGCCATGCCGGCACCGCTTCCGTCCTCTGCAGGTGAAGTGATGTGATATGCATCGCATGTAGCGCCGTATCCTACTAACTCTGCATAGATCTTAGCGCCTCTTGCCTTGGCATGCTCATATTCCTCTAATACGAGAACGCCGGCACCTTCACCTATTACGAACCCGTCTCTGTCCTTGTCGAAAGGTCTTGAGCATGTCTCGGGATCCGGATTAGTAGACAGAGCGGTAAGTGCCGTAAAGCCCTGAACGCCTGAGGGGCAGACAGCTGCTTCACATCCGCCTGCAAACATAACATTCGCATCACCATGCTTAACAGCCTTGAATGCATCACCTATGGAATGGGCACCTGTTGCGCAGGCTGTGACGATACATGTGTTTATACCCTTCATACCGTACTTGATCGATATATTGGCGGATGCCATATTGGCGATCATCATCGGGATGTACAGGGGTGCGATCTTGCCGTTTTTGGCAAACTTAGTCTGCTCTCTTTCGTGGGCCTGCATGGATCCTACACCGGAGCTTACTATGACACCTACTCTGTAAGGGTCTTCTGCCTCCATATCGATCCCGGAATCCTTAAGGGCTTCATCTGCTGCGGCGATAGCGAAGTGTGAGAACTCCTCCATGCGCTTTGCAGTCTTAAAGTCCATATACTTGAGGACATCGAAATTCCTGACTTCGGCGGCATTCTTGACCTTGAAGTCCGTAGTGTCGAATTTTGTTATAGGGCCTACTGCTGTCTTGCCCTTCTTAAGTCCTTCCCAGAAGGAGACTACATCGTTTCCTAACGGTGTAATAGCTCCCATACCTGTGATCACGACTCTGTTTGCCATATTGATGATCTCCTTATTGCCTCTGATTACATGTGCATTCCGCCGTCGACGGAGAGTACCTGACCTGTGATGTACGAAGCATCGTCAGAACACAGGAAGTTAACTGCATTTGCAATGTCCTCGGGCTGTCCGTAACGCTTGAGCGGGATTACCGCAAACATTGCTTCCTTCTGCTTATCTGTAAGGACCGCGGTCATGGGAGTCTCAACGAATCCCGGAGCGATCGCATTGAAGGTAATGTTTCTTGAAGCGAACTCTCTTGCACAGGACTTGGTAACACCTATTATTCCTGCCTTGGATGCAGAGTAGTTGACCTGACCTGCATTGCCTTCGATACCTACGATAGAAGAGATGCTTACGACTCTTCCTTCTCTCTTCTTCATCATGATGGGTGTAGCATGCTTAATGAAGTTGAATGTACCCTTGAGGTTTACTGAGATAACTGAATCGAAGTTCTCCTCTGTCATCTTAAGGAGCAGGCCGTCTCTTGTGATACCTGCATTGTTGACTAAGATGTAGATCCCACCGAAATCCTCATTGATCTGAGTTACTGTATTGCCGACCTGCTCAAAATCAGCAACATTGCACTGGTATGCCTTGGCATCGACGCCTAAAGCCTTGACTTCATTTACTGCTTCCTCACTCTTATCAAGGTCGCATGCATCAACGACTGCGATGTTATAACCGCTCTTTGCAAGTCTTAAAGCGATAGCCTTGCCTATTCCTCTTGATGCTCCTGTTACGATAGCTGTCTTTCTGTCACTCATCTTGATTAGCCTCCTAAAAGCTTACTTTATCGCATCTAATGCTTTGTCTATATCCTGAAGGCTGCCTACGGATACCACGGGTATCTCGGGGCATGTCTTCTTTACAAATCCTGCTATGGTCTTGCCGGGGCCGATCTCCAATATAAGATCCACTCCCATGTCTTTAAGAACACGAAGGCTCTGCTCCCATTTAACGGAGCTATACACCTGCCTTCTGAGAAGGTCTCTTACCTGACCTGCATCAGTTACCTGCTCTGCAGTAACGTTTGCGACATAAGGTATCTTAAGCTCTCCTATATCTGCCTTCTCAAGCTCCCTGTAGAGCTCTTCTGCGCAGTCTTTCAAGAGAGGTGAATGGAAGGGACCTGATACGTTAAGGGGTACAACCTTCCTTGCGCCTGATTCCTGCATTACGGACATTGCCTTTGTAACGGCGTCTTTCTTTCCGGTAAGGACGATCTGTCCGGGGCAATTGTAGTTTGCTATGTAGCAGCCGTCTATGTCCTTGATACCGTCTTCTATAACCTTGGCGTCAAGACCTATTACAGCTGCCATCATGCCCTCGCCCTGAGGGACAGCAGAGGACATAAGCCTGCCTCTGATCCTTGTAAGTCTCACTGCATCTTCAAAGCTCATGGCACCTGCACAGTAAAGGCTGCAATACTCTCCAAGGGACAGGCCTGCAGTTACATCAGGCTTTATCCCTCTGTCCATAATGGCCTTTGTCATTATGCAGCATGCTGCAGTAAGTGCGGGCTGGGTATATTCCGTGATATTGATATCTTCGTTCTCTTCAAAAAGGAGCTTTGCCATATCAATGCCGCTGCTTTCTGATGCTGCATCGAGCATAGCCTTAAGCTCAGCAGAGGACTTTACAAAATCCTCAGCCATACCTACTTTCTGAACGCCCTGCCCCGGATAACAAAATGCGATCTTCATCAAACTTCCAACTTCCTTCCCAGGAGCTTATCTGCCTGCTCGAACATGGACTCGATGATGACCTTTGCGGGTCTGATCTCGCTTATCATGCCGGAGATCTGTCCTGCCATGAATGTGCCGCCCTTAACATCACCATCTACAACAGCCTTGCGCAGAGCGCCTACACCAAGAGACTCGATCTCTTCAAAGCTTGCGTGAGCCTCCTCGAGCTTGATGAACTCGTTTGTGAGCTGGTTCCTTATCTGTCTTACGGGAGCGCCTGCCGATCTGCCGGTTACTCTCGTGGAGCTGTCCTTGGCCTTGAGGATCATGTCCTTGTAATTCTGGTGGATATTTGCCTCTTCGGATGCACAGAATACCGTACCGCACTGAACGCCTTCGGCACCCAGCATAAAGCTTGCAGCAACACCTCTGCCGTCTGCAATACCGCCTGCTGCGATAACAGGTATGCTTACCGCATCAACTACCTGGGGGACAAGGGCCATTGTCGTAGCTTCACCTACATGTCCGCCGGACTCTGTTCCCTCTGCGATGACCGCATCAGCGCCTTCCTTCTCCATCTTCTTTGCAAGAGCAACTCCTGCAACAACGGGGATCACTATTATGCCGGCTTCCTTCCACATCGGGATGTACTTACCGGGAGAGCCTGCGCCTGTAGTTACGACCTTGACCTTCTCCTCTGCAATGACCTCTGCGATCTGGGGAGCTCTGGGATTCATGAGCATGAGATTTACACCGAAGGGCTTATCTGTCAGCTCTCTGCACTTTGCGATCTGGTCCTTGAGCCATACTTCGTCAGCTCCGCCTACACCGATTATGCCTAAGCCGCCTGCATTGGATACAGCTGCCGCGATATGGTAGTCTGCAACCCAGGCCATTCCTCCCTGGAAGATAGGGTACTTGATACCTACAAGATCTGTAATCTTTGTCATGAACAATGTCCTCCGATCAATAGATTATATAGTTGGCGTCCCATGTAAGACCGGCGCCAAAGCTTGCAATTATAAGCTTCTGCCCTCTTACCAGTCTGCCGTCTGATTTCATCTCCTTAAGGAGCATCGGGATGCTCGCAGAAGATGTGTTGCCTGTATACTGGATATTCATGGGGAATCTCTCGATGGGCATCTTGAGCTTCTTGGCTGTTGCCTCTATTATCCTCGCATTTGCCTGGTGCAGGATAAAGTAATCTATCTCATCCAGGCTGAAGTTATATCTGGCTGCAAGATCCTTAATTATCGCGGGAACCTCGGTTACCGCAAACTTAAATACCTCGCGTCCGTTCATATTAAAGTGAGTAAGGCCTTCAAAGCCCTCTTCGTCCTTGCGGTAAGGCTGCCTTGCATTCTCACAGAAAAGGCATCCGCTCCTCTTGCCCGAAGACCTCATGAGGAACTCGTTCTTCTTGCCTTCACAGGCCTGTAATACTGCGCATCCTGCGCCGTCTCCAAAGAGTATGCAGGAACCCCTGTCCTCCCAATCAACATAATTGGAAGTGCATTCTGCGCCTGCAACGAGCACCAGTTTGGCGTTGCCTGACTCGATAAAGCTCTGAGCCGTATTGAAGGCTGCAACCCAGCCGGGACATGCAGAATTAACATCGAAGCATCCGCAATCCTCAGATACGTCCAGTGCCTTATGTATAGTAGTTGAAAGCGTAGGGAATAAAACATCAGAAGTAGTAGATGCCGACACGATAAGATCGATATCCTTGGGATCGATCCCCGCATCAGCTACCGCCTCAAGAGCAGCCTTCACCACCATCTGTGAAGGGCGCTCCGTGTTATGGTCAGATATATGCCTTTGCTTTATACCTGTCCTCTCGGTTATCCACTCATCGCTGGTCTCAACGATCCCGGCCAGATCGTCATTTGTTAAGATCTTGTCCGGCAAATAAGAACCGAGGCCAATTATTTTACCTGTCATCAATAACCACCTTTGCTTCCAAATAGTTTGACTATCAAAGTTTTGATTGTCAAAGTATCTCACACAGCGGTGTATTAGTCAAGTTGCAAGCATAGGCATTTAAGGGGCAAACTCAAGACTTCGGGCTGCTGCCTATAACAAAGAACCTGGCACCCGCAAGAGGTTTTTTGAATTCGTCCAGAGAGATAGTAGCCTTGTATCCCCAGGTGGAGACCTCGAGAGAATCCTCTGTCATGGCGGTCAAGGTCATCCAGTGGTAGCTGAGATGCTCGGATCTGCCGTTGAACCTGACCTCCACATTGCTTAGAGGCGCAATGACTATCATGGCTACCGGTATGCCCTTCTCAAGCACATCGGGAAGTGTCCTGACAGCTTTCTTAAGTCCCATGCCCTCAAGCCTTATGTCAAGGCCTCTGTCCTTGCCCAGCTTTTTTATCCCCCTCTTAAACATCATGGGAGACACGCCGATGGAGCCTACAAACTCCTTGCCAAAGATCTTGCGCGGCTCGCCCTTCATAAAGGGGAGGACAAAGGGTTTTATGAAAGAAGATGAATACATGAGCTTATCCATATATTCCTCACGGGTAAACTCTTCTTCGCCCAGGAGCCTTAATACCGCATCGCAGCCTGCGACTATGCCGCATCCGCTGTTCTGCAATATGGCATCTTCAAACCACATCTGGGATCCGCCGAAGCTTCCTTCTTTGCCTTCTTTGCCTTCTTTCTTAAAGACTCTCGGGGGTTTACTCATTTACCATTACCTCCGCCCATGCGCCTTCAAACGGCATATCATACAACAGTTTAACACCTGCCTGCTCCATCTTGTATCTGCTCTCATACAAGATCTCAGTAGCTTTAACAGGAGCCATATAGGCCTTTACCCCTGAAGACAGGATATCTGCCAGGGCCGAAGGACATGTGCCGGAATGATATGCACGGATAAGGATCCTGTCTGTTTCACGCGGGATCTGGGATATGGCACCCGGGGTATCAGGCAGAATATATACCGAAGGAAGAACAGTCCTGGTAAGAAAATCCGTGGAAACCCTGGGCATCTTTGCATCATGATAGATGCCGTATCTTCCGGTATGATCTGCTTGAATCAACTTATATGCCGGCAGGGCTCCATCTATCCCTTTTCCTGTTACCACAACGCCATGCTGCCCGGAGCTTATATAGCGAATTGCTTCTCTAATATTAGCTTGGCAATCTGATCCCGGGACCATGGGAGGGAGCAGGCTCCCTGTTATCGCGATGGGGATATCAAGAGAGCTTAAGACCCTGCAGGCTACCTGGGCAAAATATGCCATGGTATCGGTGCCGTGGAGTATTACTGCGCCTTCGGGCTTATTCTTACTGCATTCGGAATATATGGCTCTAAGTGCCCTCTGATAGGTATAGATATCAGCGTCTTCAGATGAATATGTAAACGGGCTTACTAACTTGATATCAAGGGATGGGTCAAATAATCCGGCAGCATCCTGCCCCAGTCTTATGACACCACTCTCATCAACTATGGAACCAATAGTCCCGCCTAAAGCAAA
>AUXO018776078.1_pt1 | contig 11684 bp, 17 predicted proteins | sample 768731 | NCBI WGS metagenome assembly AUXO01 (sample SAMN02715735, study PRJNA202380) | gut metagenome | biome: sheep rumen | host: Ovis aries | place: New Zealand: Palmerston North | reverse complement strand
AAAACAAGTCTTGAAATCAAAAGAAAAACAATTCAAAAACTTATGGATGGTGGACTTTACCCATTCACAAAAAGATATCTTGGCTCACTTCGTAACCACTTTGCAACAATCGGTGTGAATGGTGTAAACGAAATGATAAGAAATTTCTCTAATGATGAATACGACATTACTGATCCACGCGGACACAAGATGGCTGCTGACCTTCTTGAACACATCAGAAGTAAAATGGTCGAATTCCAAGAGGAAACTGGCAATCTTTATAATCTTGAGGCAACACCTGCCGAAGGAACAACATATAGATTTGCTAAAGAAGATGCAAAATATTTTGCAGACATTATTCAAGCAGGAACAAAGGATGCTCCTTACTATACTAACTCGACTCAAATTCCAGTTAACTATACTGATGACCCATTCGAAGTTCTTGATATGCAAGATGATTTGCAAACAAAATACACTGGTGGAACAGTTCTTCACTTGTATATGGCAGAAAGAATTTCTGATATAAATAATTGCAAGAACATAATCAAACGTGTATTTGAAAACTATCGCGTCCCATATATAACAATTACTCCAACATTCTCAATCTGTCCAAAACATGGATATATTGCAGGTGAACACGAGTATTGTCCAATATGCGATGAAGAAATAATATCAAAATCTGAAAAAAAATTTTAGTTTTTGATTGAATAAAAAGAGAAAAAAAGATATAATAACAAAGAGGAGGAAATGAAAATGAAAACATTCGAAACAACACTTGATAATTCACAAAGAACTAAATGTGAAGTTTGGACTCGTGCTATGGGATATTGCCGTCCAGTATCAAATTTCAATAAGGGGAAAAAATCTGAATTCTATGAAAGAAAATATTTTACAGAAGAAAAAGCAATTTCCTCCATGCAAGCACTTTCATGCGATTGCTGTGAAGCACAAGTTGCATAAAAAAATCATCGTTTTATTAAAAGGACGCTCCGTTTGGGGCGTTTTTTATTTTACTTTCCCTTAAAAATATGATACTATACAAAGTAATATTATGTAAAAAAAACAAGGATATAAAAATGAACAAACATAATTATACATATTCTGATATAAGAAATATTTTATCCGATATTGAGAAGGTATCTTTTTTACTCCGTTCAAATATTTTCGATAATGTTGATTGGACTATTCACAATAGCCCAAAAGGAAAAAATAATGAATACCAAAAACTTGAATGGTATAATTTTGAATTTTTATATAAAATTTCTCATCAATTAACAGATAGCAATACTGAATTTTTTGAAAATGAAAAGGATATAAATAAACAAGGAATTTCTCGCATTACAGTAGATGAAAATTTCCTACATAAACAAAAACAAGATGCAAAATTGCGTGATGCAATTTTAAAAGCAAGAGTTCGTTTATTAAACGAAATGATTCGTGCGATTGATAGGAATAAAACTGCTGCTGAAAAACATATCCAATATTGCATTGCTCTTGAAAAAGCAACAAAAGATGAAATTCAACATCCTGATACTAACTACGAAATTTATCATCAAATAGAAGAACTTTATCCAGAAAGAAAAAAAGAAAAAATTTTGGAAAAGATAAACACAAAAACATATTAAAAAAATGCCTTGGTTTTCCAAAAGTATTTTTTATCCCTTAAATCCCTGTGCCACAACATAAGTTTCGGCACTTTCCTTTCGCGAAGATTCCGGTTTAAAATGTTTAACTGTCGTAAATCGTTTTTTCATTTCCTGAAGCAACCCAGCCTCAGTTCCACCTTGACGAACTTTTGCAACAAAAGCCCCACCCTCACGCAAAACATCTACTGCAAAATAAAACCCCTGCTCAACCAAAGCCATAATCTGTAAATGGTCAAGTGTTGCATTTCCAGTTGTATTAGGGGCAATATCCGAAATCACAGCATCAGCCTTTCCATTCAACGCATCAATCAAAAATTCCTTTGCTTCATCTTTATTGAAATCTATCTGTTTAAAGTGAACTCCATCAATAGGTTTCATATCCAAAATATCAATAGCAACGACATTTCCCTTTCCAACGCGTTTCACTGCAACATCACTCCAACCACCCGGAGCCGAACCTATATCGACAACTTTTTTCCCCTTTTTAAAAATATGAAATTTGTCATCTATTTCCATAATTTTAAAAGTTGCACGAGATCTATATCCCATTTCATGGGCCTTTTTCACAAAAGGATCATTTAATTGTCTTTGAAGCCATTGTGTAGAAGATTTTTTTCTATACTTAGCTGTCTTAACCCTAACTTTTATTCTATTTGCTGTTGCGACCATAAAACACCTCTAAAAAAAGTGGACAATCTATAAGCCGGATTCTGTAATCAGGGACCATTCATCTTGAATATACATTACTGCATATTTCATTGCAACTTACCCGAGGGCTCCCAAGAGTAATCAACACCCCCATATTTAGTCTTGCACCAGATAGAGATTGCCGCGTTTCACTCCCAACTAAATGGGCTCGTCTCTGTGGCTCTTATCCTCGAATTTCTTCGGGTGGGCATTACCCACTATCTTTCCCTTGCGGTGTCCGGACTTTCCTCTGCACAACAAGTCATACAGCAGTCCCTCGACTGTCCACAAATTGATAATATATTTTTTTAGTTTAAAAATCAATAAGAATATGATACACTTTTAATATGAGAAAATTAGGATTGATTTTGCTATTTTTATTTTTTCATACCGAAGTTTTGGCCTCACCTGCTCGCTTTGGTGGTTTTTCATATAGAAAAGATGAATACGGTCGTGTAATTCTTAATGAAGGTAGTGAAATATTTAACGAAGGACCAATTCAACTTGAGGAAGAACCGGAACCTCCTTATTATTTAGACGAAGATCAACTTCCTTCTCAATCACAAGACAAATACCAACTAATTTATACTATAGATGATGTTTATCGTGAGTTAGAAACAACTCAAAAAAAGACATCTATAAATTATAAAATCCAAGATGAAAAATACACAACTCCTCCGGTTTATTCTATGAAAGATTTACACGAAGGAAAGATCAATAAATCTTCTAAAAACTCCGATGAAGAGGAAGAATATGAAGAAGAAGAGGAATAATACCTAAAATTGAGGTATTTCACAATCCCCCCAAATTTCTTCTAAATAACTTTTTCCATTTATATTTCTACATTCCACATCAGGAAGTGATTGCAAAAGTCGTGTCAAAGATTCGGTTGTCGCATCCGTGGACATAGTTTTACAATCCTTATTCATTTTACTTTGAACAAATGGATACTTATAAATAATTCGTTTTATACCAACCTGTAAAATATGTTTTAAACAATTTTCACACGGAGCATACAAAGTATATAAAATACAATCAGTCAAATCTCGTTTAGCAAACAAAATTGCATTCATTTCTGCATGAATAACAAGATGATATTTCATTGGTCGTTCTTGTGTCATTTTACTTTCATTACAACCACTAATAAAGCCATTATAACCAAATGACACAGGTCTATAATTTTTATCAACAATCACAGTCCCAGTTTTTGTTGATGGATCTTTTGATTTCAAGGCAACCTGCTCAGCAATTCCAATAAAATATTCATCCCACTGCATTTTTAAACTCCTTTTCTTTTAACAAAACTTGTGATATTATAAAAAAGTAAAGGAGAATATACAAGAAAAAATGCACATTTCAAAAATAAAAGAATTATGGTTAGATTTTCTTATCTCTGAAAGACGAGTATCACAAAACACCGTTGATGGATACAGTCGTGATATTGATTTTTTCATAAAATATCTCACACAATTTGAAGATATAAAAAATATAGATAATAAATTTTTAAATAATATTTCTATTTCCACATTCCGAAGTTTTCTTGCATCTCTTACCCGTGAAAACAAAAGTAATGTTTCCATAGCACGAAATGTTTCCAGTATAAAAAATTTTTTCAAATTTATGGAACAAAATGAAATTGCCAATAATCAAGCAATACAAATTCTTCATTCTCCTAAAATTCCCAAAAAACTTTCAAAATCCGTTGCAAGTGTTGATATTATAAAATTATTTGATAGCTTTAATAAACTTGCGAAATATCCATGGATTGCTAAACGCGACATTGCACTTTTCACTTTAATATATGGATGTGGACTTCGTATTTCCGAAGCATTAAATTTAAATGTTTCTGATGTTTCTTCAAATGATATGTTAAGGATTACCGGAAAGGGAAACAAAACTCGACTTGTTCCATTACTTGATGTTATAAAGGAAAAAATAAACGACTATCTTAAAATTGCACCTTTTGATTTCAAGGCAAAAACCCCTCTTTTCCGTGGTGAAAAAGGTGGGCGTCTTACCTCCCGAGTTGCAGAACGAGATATAGCAAATGCCCGAGATTATATTGGACTACCTCAAACAACAACACCCCACAGTTTAAGACATAGTTTTGCAACACACCTTCTTGCAAACGGAACGGATTTACGCACTATCCAAGAATTACTTGGTCACAGTTCTCTCTCCACAACCCAACTTTATACAAAAGTTGATATGGGTAAAGTTATAGAAAGTTATAACTCCGCACATCCTCATGCAAAATAAAAAGGAAATCTATTTATTGACAAATTTTCATTTTATTATATAAATAATATCAATAAATTTGAAATCAGGAGAAAAAATGCGTGTAAAATATGAATTAAAAGATAAAAAAGGCAATCAATATCCTTGTAATATTTATGAAGTAGGTGTTGATACCTACGAAGTTGTAGTCAAAACCGGATTCCTAACAAGAGAAGACATTGGCCGTTATACTTTAAAAGAATTACTCCTTATGCGAGAAAAAGGTATTCTTTTAGAAATTCCATTATATTCAAGATAACAATATTAAAAAAACCGCTCACACAGAGCGGTTTTTAAAACACTTATTCCACAGTCACAGACTTTGCTAAATTTCTTGGTTGATCAACATCTTTTCCAAGGAAGTTACTTATATGATAAGCCAAAAGTTGGAACGGAATAACTGACAAAAGAGGAGATAATATATCTGACACTTCTGGAATTTTTATAATTACATCAAAAAGTTTTGAAAGTTTTTCATCATTCGATGATGTAACTGTAATAAGTTTTGCATTTCTTGCCTTTGCCTCCTCACAATTTGAAATGGTTTTATCATACGAAATATGTCCTGGAATAAGAACTGACACCACCGGCATATTTTCATCAAGAAGAGCAATAGGCCCATGCTTTAACTCCCCAGCGGGATACGCATTTGCATTTATATAACTTATTTCTTTAAGTTTCAAAGCACCTTCCATCGCAGTTGGCAAATTCACACCACGACCTATATAAACAAAGTTTTTATATTTTGAAAGTTGCTCTGACTTTTTCTCAATATCACCTTCTGTTGTTAAAATTTCTTCCATTTTTGTTGGAATAGATAAAAGTTCTCTTTTTAAATCAGAAAGTTTATCTAAATTTTCACCCTTTATCTCAGCAAGATAAATTGCAAATAAATAAAGTGTTAAAAGTTGAGCAGTATAAGATTTTGTAGCAGCCACACTAACTTCTATTCCTGCATTAACATTTAAAACACTATCCGCATACCTAGTAATATTTGAATCTGGTCTATTGGTAATCACAATAATATATGCACCTTTTTCCTTTGCTTGTTTCACAGCAGTAATAGTATCCGCAGTTTCTCCACTTTGTGAAATTGCAATAACCAAACTATTTTCATCAGTAGTATTTTTTCTATAAATATATTCACTAGCAGGTTCTACCTCCACACTTACACCGGCAAAATCTTCTATCAAATACTTTCCAATCTGCCCCGCATGAAGCGAAGTTCCACATGCAATAATTTGAATCTTTGAAAGATTTTTAAGAGTATCTTTTGATATTTTAATTTCAGGAAGCTCAACTGGACTATTAACATCAATAATTCTTCCATTCAAAAGATTTCTAACAATATTTGGTTGTTCGTGTATTTCTTTAAGCATATAATGCTTATACCCCATTTTTGAAATAGCATCTGTTTCCACGGACATTTTTACAATTTTACATGGAATTTTAACTCCATCTAAATTTTCAATACTTACACTGTCCTTTTTAACAACTGCAATCTCGTCATCATTAAGATAGATAATATTTGAGGTCAAAGATATAATTGCAGGAATATCACTTGCGATTATATTTTCATTTTCCCCTACACCAATAATAAGAGGTGCATTCTTTCTAACACACACAATATTATCTGGCTCATTTATACTCATAATACAAAGGGCATAAGCTCCTTTTAATTGAGGCAAAGCATTTTTTACAGCCTCTTTTAAATTTTTTGTATTTTTATATTCCTCTGATATTAAATGAGCAACAACCTCTGTATCTGTTTCTGATTTAAAAACACAACCCTTTTTAATAAGTTCTTCTCTAAGTTCTTTAAAGTTTTCAATAATACCATTATGAACAATAACAATATCCGAAGTTGTTGATGTATGAGGATGAGCATTTACTTCATTTGCCTTTCCATGCGTTGCCCACCTTATATGACCAATTCCCATAAATGGATTTTTTATTTCTGATTTCACAGTAGAAAGTTTATCTTTTAAATTTTCCAACTTTCCAACTGCCTTATATATCTTTATTTTATTTTCATCAAACAATGCAACCCCAGCGGAATCATATCCACGATACTTTAATGTATTAAGACCATTTACAAGTATTTCTACTACATCAGAGTTTCCAATATAACCAACTATTCCACACATAAAAAAATTCCTTTCATTTTGTTTGAAACATAAGATAATTTTACTGCATAACAGCCCCCTATGCAAAACAATTTTATGAAATATTTAGAAATAATTCTTATATTTTTAGAGTTTTATTACTTTGATTTTACAAGATATTTTAAGATATTTTCTTTTCTATCTCAAGATTTTCAGTATTTCTCTTGTTGTCTTTTTCACTTGAAAAATATGCACGCCACAACATAACAAAAACAAACAATACTAAAATAATCAATGCAAAAACTTTTAAAATATTTTTAAAAAGATTCATTGTGGCCTCCTCTCTTACATACAAATATATAATACCACAAAATAATCTTTTATGCAAAAGAATTTATTTTATTTTTGTTCTTTATATACACTAACTTTATCAGAATAAGTTGATTTAATAGTCAAACTATGCCCATCACTATAATCTTCTGATAAAATAAAAGATTTATCCAAAGCAATTTTTCCCTGACCATCAGGTAAATCTAAAATAAGTTTCGGAATCAAATGCCCTCCAATATGTCCCCACATACCAGCGACTAATTCCCTTGCTTCATCAATAGACATTCTGAAATAAGATGTTCCTTTTGCCTTATCCAAATAATGAAGATAATGAGGAAGCACTCCTGCCTTTACCAATGCCCAACTAAGATTTATTAAATCCTCCACCGTTCCATTAACACCTTTAAGAAGTGGTGCTTGGTTTACCTTAATCAAATCAAGTTTTTTAAGTGAGTTACAAAGGTTATCAGTAACCTCCCTTGCATGAACAATATGGGTCATAAGTATAATAGGCAATTTTTTATTCATACTATTTAAAAAATCTGCTAAATCATCAGTTATAATATCAGGATTATAAACAAAAGCCCTTGAATGGATTCTTATTCCTTTTATATGCAAACACTCACTAATAATAAATTCAAACACTTGCTTGAATTTTTCCCTTGGCATACAAAAAGGATCACCTCCAGAAAGAACTACCTCTGATATTGACTTAGTATTTTTTATATATTCCAATGATTTTTTAAACTCTTGTTCATCAAAAATATCTTTATTACCAAAAACTTTACATTTTCTAAAACAATATCTACAACGACTTGCACATTTATTTGTGGTAAGCAACAAAACCCTGTCTGGATAGCGATGAATCAACATTTTTGTTTTCAAAGTTTTAAATATTTGACTATCATCCCCTATTGGATCCTCAAGTTCATCTTTTTTATCTACCAACTCTTTCATACAAGGAACAACAATTTTATACAACGCATCATTGGGATTTTTCCAATCAACAAGATTTGCATAATATTCAGTAATATGCACACCATACTTTTCAATCACTTGTTTGATTTCTGGATTTATATCAGGTTGAAACTTTTTTAAATCATCAAAATTGTTAATCATAATTTACTCCATTTTATATGGATTATATGCCTTTATATAAAATTTACAAATAAAAAAAGCCACCCAAATAGACAAAGGTGGCATAAAAGAAGAAAAGTTCAAAACTTATTCTTCGTCTTCATCAGGTCTTCTAGAAGGTTTGCCTGATGGTCTATTGTTTTCCATATATGTTTTAAGTTCTGTTTCTGTTACACAACCATCACCATCAGTATCACCTTTTGATAAAGCATCAGCCACAGGACCTTTTGTTTCAGTTGTAGAAAGACATCCATTATCATCAAATGTTGGTTTTGATGGACCACCCTTTCCTCTTTTACCACCTTTTTTCTCAAATGATTCAGAGGATGTTGATGAATTTGATGAACTTTTTGATTTTTTTGCCATTGCATCAACTGCAAAAACGCTCACAATCAAAAGTGAAGCCAATATTATTTTTTTCATTTTAATCTCCTTATTTTTATTTAAGATATACCTATTGATACATCAAAGGTGATAATATCATAAAAATTTTTGGTAAAAAAGAAAATTAAAAGCAAGTTATATTTTTTGTCGAACAAGTCTATTTTGCAATCACATCGATAAAAGAACCATTATCAACTTCCACAATTCCACCACACTTTGGGCAATAAATTTTGCTCCCTTGTTTTGTAGTTCCAGTTAATTTCATAAGTCTATTACCACAATTTGAACAGTTATGTGCAAATCGATAAAGTCGTTCAATACCCTCCTCTTTCCATGACATAACTAAATCAAATTGAAGTTCGAAATTATGACACTTTGGACAATAATATCCCCTATCCAAAGATGCCGAAACAAACATATTCGAAAGTCCAATTTCATTTGCAATTTTCTTTGCTTCTCTTATTTTAGGCAAATCAGATTTATACCTTAATGCAACAGATGGATAAGTTTTTTCCAATCTTTTCAAAACCACCTCTTCTGGTTCAGAAAGAACCCCCTTTGCAATATCAATATGATTTTTTGGTAAAATATTTGAATACGGAAAATTTACAAGAGAATTAAATGAAAAATCACAAGTTTTATTTTCTCCCTTTGCATTTTTGCAAACATATTTTATGAAAAATCTTTCAACCAAAATCAATACCTTGTCACAACATTTATAACCGAAGAATTATCAACCTCTATCGCACCATTACATTTAGGGCATTTAAGTTTTGATGTCTGTTTCGAAGTTCCAGTCAGTTTCAAAAGTTCGGTCTTACAATAACGACACCTATGTTCAAAACTAAAAATCTGCTGTTTTCCCTTTTTATTAGTCCAAGTCATAAAAAATCCAAACTGCACCTGAAACTTATGACATTTCGGACAATAATAAGCAATATCCAAAAGTGCCGCCGCATAAATATTTTCAATACCAACTTCATCTGCAATTTCTCTTGCTTTTTCAAGTTGCTCTAAAACACCTTGATATTTTTCAAGATTTTTTTCATCTTTTTGAAGTTTATTCCACTCCTTCATTATCCTTTTATCATTTTTTCTATCCAAAAGGAATAATGCTATCTTTTCTGCATCTTTCGGCATAATTCCCGAAGCAATAAATGTAGAAAGCCCCCTAAACGAAAAATCGCAAGAATGGTTTTTTTTATTTTTACAACAATATTTAATACAAAGTCTTTCCATACTAAAAGAATTACATAAAAATTCTTATTTATCAACAAAAATTTAAATATATTGACTTAAAAATTTTTACTTATAACATATAATAAAAGGAATAAAATATGATAATAAAAACTTTTATAAATCCTCCATTTGGCAACAATAACTATTTAATAATTGACGAACCAAGTCACGACGCCGTCCTTATTGATTGCAGTGCACCATCACCAGACATAATCGAATTTTTAAAGGATAATAAAGCAAACCTAAAATACATTCTTATCACCCACGGTCACTTTGACCATATAATGGGGCTTAATTATTTTAGGGATAAATGTCCTGCACCGGTATTTGCACCAGCAAAAGATAAAGATATAATAAATCATATGCTCGATTATATTGAAAATACAAAAAATACTCTTAACCGTATTCCAAATTACACCCCTGATACAAAAATTCCTGTAATTGATAATTATTTTGACAATGATATTTCATTCAAAATTGGCAATAATGAAATAAAAGTTATTCCAACACCAGGACACACAAGTGGTAGTGTCTGCTTTCTTTTAAACAACACTTTATTTTCTGGTGATACAATGTTTTACCACAGTTATGGGAGAACTGATCTTCCCAGTGGCAATGAAACAGAAATCTTTAAAAGTCTTAATTTACTCCTATCACTACCCAAGGAAACCGTCGTTCTTCCTGGACACGGCAATGAAACAACAATAAACGAAGAGTTAAATTTTTACGGAGCAAAAAAATGAATAAAAATATTAAAATAAAAATGTATAAAAGCGATTATAAACTAGCATTAAATAAATTAAAATCATATAAAAAGAAATACTGCTCTTTTAATGATGTAGATAACTACGAAGATTCTGTAAGCATCGATTTCTTCTGTGAAAAAATCGCGAAATATCGTAACTATGAAACATTTTTTCCAGAACTTATTGAAACGCAAAAATAACTAAAAAAGATTCTTTTTTGACTTTGCTACTACTTCCCAAAAATGATTCAAAAGCCAAGTTTCCATCTTTGGTCCCATATACGCCATTGCCAAATCCTTTGACATTTCATCAGCAATATTGAAACAAAGTTGTTGAAAATCAGTATCTGTAATTTTTGCCATAGAATTAAGTTTCATATCCTTTGTCAACACAAAAACCCCAGATTTTTCAGATTTAACATTAGGTTTAATAAAAATATCCTGTGATTTTTTAGGTTCCTCAACCACTTTATCCATAGGAGAAATTTCCAACGGAAAACTTTGCACATTATCATCCGGAGCAATAGTCATCTCCACTTCGGCGCGTTTTTCTCTATCAGCCAAAGCCTTTTTAATACGTTTTAAAATTTCATCCATCGAAGGATTATCAGAATAATTTGCCATTTTTACCTCATATATTTTCTTATATAATAACAGATTTTTCTTATAAAATAAAGCATAAAAAATATTTAAAAAAAAATAATTATATGTTATATTGAAAAAGAGGTGGAAAATGATAACAATATTGGAACCTGCTTTTGACATACTTATCACCCAAGACCAAAAAATAATGTTGGTAATAATGTCGCGTCCTGATATGCAACAAAATCCATTTTTGGTATTCGATAGGAAAAAGACTATGGCACTTTTCCGCGATAAAAATGAAATAATCAAATTAACCGACATTCCACGAAAGGCATTAAAAGTTTTAAGATCTGCCACTGAAATTCTTGTCACTGAAATGACAGAGGAAAGCGTTCCAACCAGACAATATTCTGTGAAACTTATTTTTGATTCACAACTAAATAAAAAACTAAAAAAAGAAAAGCAAGTCTTATACTAACCCTCACATTTTTGCATTGTTCCAAAGCAAAAATCCAGCTATTGTAATAAAAATTATTACATATCTGGCCTTCGTGCTCCGCACGAAATTCA
>AUXO018063344.1_pt1 | contig 11684 bp, 9 predicted proteins | sample 768731 | NCBI WGS metagenome assembly AUXO01 (sample SAMN02715735, study PRJNA202380) | gut metagenome | biome: sheep rumen | host: Ovis aries | place: New Zealand: Palmerston North | reverse complement strand
TTCAGCAGGCGGGAGAGCAATGTTTCCTCATCAACGATGAGCTCAATCATCATTCCCATTTCGTGGCCGCGTTCTTTCAGCATCTCTTTCAACGCTTCAGCCTGGGCAATTGTGCGAGGGAAACCATCGAAAATCACTCCATTGGTTGCAGTCAAGGAATCATAAGTCTTAGCCAGAATGTCAATCATCAATGAATCGGGAATAAGTTGTCCATTATCAATGTAATCTTTTGCAATTAATCCCAGTTCGGTTCCGTTGTGGATTTCTGCTCTAAGTACATCACCCGTTGAAATATGGCCCATGCCATACTTAGTCTTGATCTCTTCGCTGTAGGTGCCTTTTCCAGAACCTGGTGCACCAAAAATAATGATATTCTTCATTGCTTGTCTGTTGAAATTTATTTTGTTGTTTGTTGTTCTATTTTAGTTGTCAACCACGGAATAGATGTCTTTGTAGTTGCGTCCCATTCCATTATAATCAAGACCATATCCTACTATGAAATCATTCGGTATGTTCATCGCCACATAGTCAACTTTCAGGTCCACTTCCAATTTCTCGGGTTTTTGAAGAAAAGTGCATATACGAACTGACTTTGTCCCTAATGCTTCAAATTTTGGTAAAATGTTGAACATCGTCAATCCTGTGTCAACAATATCCTCCACAATGATGACGTCTCTTCCACTAAGGTCAGTGTTTATTCCTATCAATTCCTTCACCTTTCCTGTAGATTCCATTCCGTCGTAGGATGCAAACTTGGCAAATAAAATTTCGGGCTGAAAAGTTAGACATTTCACAAGGTCCGCTGCAAACATGAACGCACCATTTAGGATGCATATCATAACGGGGTTTTTCCCTTCATAATCTGCATTGATTTTGTTTGCTAATGCTCTGACTTTTTCTAAAATTGTCTCATTAGGGATTGACAATTTAAAACGTTTGTCAAGAATGCTGATAATCGTATTGGACATAATGTTAGGATTATTTCAAAATGCGAATTTACTGATTTTTTATCATAAGTCAACGTAAAAATGAATTTTTATGAATGTTGACATGCTTTTTTTTGAAAAAATACGCATATTGATATGTTTTGACCTTACGATTTATTATATTTGCGTTTGAAATTTCTTTATTATTTTCAGTTATGAATATTTATTCTGGTTCCGATATCCATTTGATTGATGCATATACAATAGAAAAACAACCTATAAGTTCAATCGACTTGATGGAGAGTGCCTCGATGGAATTTGTTTTAGAATTCATGCATTTATACTCTTCAGGTGATATTTTGATTTTAGCCGGCCCCGGAAATAATGGGGGAGATGCACTGGCGATAGCCAGGTTGCTGTCTTCCCATCATCTTTCAATCTCCACATGTCTGATTCGCTTTGGACATAAACTTTCTCCTGATTGTCAAGAAAATTTAGATCGATTGCAGAATGAAGGTGGTGTCGTCCATGTGATTGATTCAGAAAAAGACCTTTATCCATTACCCATTACTGATTCGACTGTCATTATTGACGGTCTTTTCGGCACTGGCATGAACCGCCCATTGGCGGGGGGATATGCTGAGCTGGTGAATAATCTTAATTCCACAAACAAAAGGTCTGTTATTTCCATAGATATCCCTTCGGGCATGCCTACTGAAGCCGTTTGCATGGATGGCCCTATAGTGAAAGCCGACTATACTTTCACTTTCCATAGTCCGAAATTGTCTTTCTTGTTTCCAGAAAACGAATCTTGTGTTGGCAAACTTCAAGTTCTCGAACTTCCATTATTGGTCCCTCCAGAAGTTGAGCCTTTGGCTTATTATACAGAAATGGCCGATGTGAAATGCAAACTGAGAGAACGCTCTAAATTCGCTCATAAAGGGAGCTTGGGGCATGCTTTGATGGTTGCAGGAAAAAAAGGAATAGCAGGTGCCTCTTTATTGTCCACTAAAGCTTGCTTGAAATGCGGAGTGGGGAAAATAACGGTAAGGACACAAGAGTCCAACAGGATAATACTGCAATTAGGCGTACCAGAGGCGGTATTGGAACTCGTACCTGATGATTCTCCTGAAATCAGTAATGATATTTCAGTTTTCCACTCTGTGGGGATTGGACCGGGAATTGGCGTGGATTTGGTTTCTGTGGCATTGGTGCGCAATCTATTGTCGGAATGTGGGCGTCCTATGGTGATTGATGCAGATGCGCTCAACGTCATTGCCAAGCACCCGGAAATCATAGATGATGTTCCTCAAAATTCAATTCTGACACCTCATAAGCTTGAGCTGAAGCGTTTGATAGGTGATACTTCAAATAGTTATGATGAACTCCTGAAGACGATGGCTTTTGCTTCCAAACATCATATTATAGTAGTTATCAAAGGGGCTTATTCCAAAATAGTCTTACCTAATGGTCAAATATTTGTGAATCCAACAGGCAATCCAGGAATGGCGACAGCAGGAAGCGGTGATGTGTTGACAGGCATGATTCTTTCACTGCTAGCACAAGGGTATTCTCCAGCAGATGCTGCACTATTGGGAGTTTATCTTCATGGACTGGCTGGTGATTTGGCGGCATCAAATTTGGGCATGGAGTCTGTTCTGGCGTCGGACATCGTCAATCACATTCCTTCGGCGTTTAAGAAAGTGAAAGAACTGGATATAAAGGGGTGGGGGAGATAAGTATTCCTTATTCACCTTCAATATTGAATTGCTCTTTCTTCTTTAAGAAGAGCTCATACAGTTTTTCTGCTTTTTCCCTTACTTCCGGTTGCCTGTCTTTTTCCTCCACAATCGTATGTATGTTTCTTAAATTCTTGAAGAAAGAGTGACGCGGGTCCAATATTCTCATGAACTCTGATTCCGACTGGCATCTTTCAAGCCTTGAAGTAAGATTCTCAATGTTTTGTATGACGCCATTGGCGGGCATAGAGTATTCCTTTAACTTGGAGTTGTAATTGTGCTGTATCTCATTTAGATAAGCATTGAGTTTTTCTTTTTCTTCTTTGTCTGAAGTTTCTTCTATTGCTATTATTGTTTTGGATAGTTCACGCTCATATTCTTCTTTTGTTTCGATGATTTTGTCGGGAGAGTTTATGGTGTTCACATTTTCCTCCAATACCTCTAGTTGGTTTCCCACTTCGCTCATTTCACTGATTGCTTCCCATTCTTCTGCCTTAGAGCTGTTAGAGGCATCAGACATAGTTTGGGAGATTTCAGACCCTTGGGGGGCATCATCTTGACTTACTTTCTTATCATTATTGCTGTTGCAGCCTATGAAAAGAATAGGCGTTAACAATAGGGCAACTATTTGTTTTTTCATTCTGCATTTTGTTTTAAAAAGAAAGTGTGTCGGACCACCGACACACTTTCTTCTGTATTGGTACTAAATATTGATTAATACTCGATTTTGCTCATGCGGAGATAAGTGTTGTAGCGTCTTTGTGCTGCCGCCTTGGCTGCGTCGAAGAGCTCTTGAGCCTCCTCCGGTTTCACTTTCTTCAGAGAGAGATAACGAACCTCACCTTCAAGGAATGCCTGGAAGTCATCCCAATTTGGCTCTTTTGAGTCGAGTTGGAATGGATTCTTACCCTGAGCTTCCAATCTTGGGTCATAACGCCAGAGGTGCCAGTATCCGCAAGCTACAGCTTTTGCTTCCTCTGCCTGGCTCTTACCCATGCCGCCTTTAGCTTTCAATCCATGATTGATACATGGTGCATAAGCAATAACGAGTGATGGTCCTGGGTATGCCTCTGCTTCACGGAGTGCCTTGAGACATTGTGCATTATCAGCTCCCATCGCGATTTGTGCTACATATACATAGCCGTACGTCGCCTGCATCAATCCGAGGTCTTTCTTCTGGATACGCTTACCGCCAGCTGCAAATTGTGCAATAGCTCCGATTGGAGTTGCCTTTGAGGATTGGCCACCAGTGTTGGAGTATACCTCTGTGTCGATAACGAAGATGTTCACGTCTTCACCTGATGCAAGTACATGGTCAAGACCACCGTAGCCGATGTCGTATGAAGCACCATCACCACCGATAATCCACTGGCTGCGTTTCACAAGATAGTGGGAAAGCTCGCTGAGTTGTTTGCAGATCGGACTTCCTGACTGACGACCATTTTCGATGAACGGTGTCAGTTTAGCTGCAGCTGCCTTTGATGCGTCAGCGTCGTCTTTTCCTGCGATCCATTCTTCTGCCGCTGCTTTAAAGCCTTCTGGGCAACCTTCAGCTGCAGTTGCTTCATTGAGCATGGTTACAATGCGTGCGCGGATTTTTTTGTTGGCAATCTGCATTCCCAGACCATATTCACAGAAGTCCTCAAACAAGGAGTTAGACCATGCCGGTCCCTGACCTTTGGCATTCTTGGTATAAGGAGTTGATGGAATAGAGCCAGAATAGATTGAAGAACAACCTGTTGCGTTAGCAACCATTTCGCGGTCGCCAAACAACTGCGAAATCAACTTCACATACGGTGTCTCACCACAGCCGGAGCAAGCGCCAGAGAACTCAAAGAGAGGGGTGGCGAACTGAGAAACACGTGGATTTGCTTTGATGTCAATCAAATCTTGCTTAGAAGAAACATTCTTAACGCAGTAGTTCCAGTTGTCTGCCTCTGGGAGCTCACCTTCAAGTGGAACCATCTTCAGAGCCTTACCGCCGGCCTTAGGATTTCCAGGACAAACATCAACGCAGTTGCCACATCCGAGACAGTCCATAACGCTTACTTGCATACGGAACTGCATGCCCTTCAGCTGTGCAGGCGCTTTCATCTCGAGCTTAGCTGCGTCAATACCTGCTGCTTCCTCTTCATTCATTACGAATGGACGGATTGCAGCGTGAGGACAAACAAAGGCACATTTGTTACATTGGATACAGTTCTCTGAGATCCATGTTGGAACAAATGCAGCAACACCACGCTTCTCATAAGCAGCTGTTCCTTGTTCCCATGCACCATCTTCATAGCCTTTGTATGCTGAAACTGGAAGAAGGTCACCATTCTGAGCATTGATTGGGCGAACTACATTATTGATGAAGTCTGGGTCGTTGTTTTCCTCAACAGGGTCTTCTGGAAGATTAGCCCATGCAGGGTCAACTGTGAGTTGCTTGTATTCACCACCTCTGTCCACTGCTGCGTAGTTCATGTTCACCACATCCTCGCCCTTCTTGCCGTATGACTTCACGATGAACTTTTTCATCTGCTCAACGGCGAGGTCAACAGGAATCACTTCTGTGATGCGGAAGAATGCTGATTGAAGAATGGTGTTGGTACGGTTACCAAGACCAATCTCTTGAGCAATCTTTGTGGCATTGATATAGTAAACAGTAATATTCTTTTCTGCAAAATAGCGCTTAACGTTGTTTGGCATGTTCTTCACCAAATCGTCAGCATCCCATATTGTGTTGAGAAGGAATGTTCCGTTAGGTCTCAGACCACGAGTCACATCATACATGCGCAGATAAGCCTGAACGTGACAAGCTACGAAGTTTGGAGTCTTGATTTGGTAGGTTGAACGGATTGGTGTGTCACCAAAACGGAGGTGTGAACAAGTGAATCCACCCGACTTCTTTGAATCATAAGAGAAATAAGCCTGGCAATACTTGTCTGTGTTGTCACCAATGATCTTTACAGAGTTCTTGTTTGCTCCTACTGTACCGTCAGCTCCAAGACCGAAGAATTTTGCTTCGAAGATTCCTTCACCTCCAAGGGCTTTTTCTTCTTCGAGAGGAAGTGAGGTGAAAGTAACGTCGTCAACAATACCAACAGTGAAGCGGTCTTTTGGCTGAGGCAGCTTCAGGTTGTCGTAAACACTGAGAATCATGGTCGGCGTAACGTCTGAAGACCCCAGTCCATAACGTCCTCCAACAATAAGCGGGGCGTCTGCTTTGCCATAGAAAGCATCCTTCACATCAAGGAGCAGTGGCTCACCGCTTGCACCTGGTTCTTTGGTACGGTCGAGCACGGCGATACGTTTTGTTGTCTTTGGAACAGCTGCAAGGAGGTGCTCAACAGAGAATGGGCGATACAAGTGAACACTAACCATACCATATTTGCAACCATTTGCATTTGCATAGTCGATGGCTTCACGTGCAGCTTCAGAGGCAGAACCCATGAGGATAATCACCTGCTCAGCATCTTCTGCTCCGTAGTAAGAAAACAGCTTGTACTCACGGCCTGTGATCTTTGACACTTCCTTCATGTACTCTTCAACAATTGCAGGAACTGCCTCATAGTAGGCATTGCAGCTTTCGCGGTGTGCAAAGAATGTTTCCGGGTTCTCCGCCATACCCTTAGCCTGTGGTCTTTCTGGCGAAAGGGCACGTGCACGGAATTCGCTCAGTGCCTCCATGTCAACCAGAGGTCTGAGGTCTTCCTGGTCAATCTCTTCAATTTTCTGGTATTCGTGAGATGTGCGGAATCCATCGAAGAAATTGATGAATGGAACACGGCTCTTGAGAGCAGAAAGGTGTGCAACGGCAGACAGGTCCATAACTTCCTGAACCGAGCCTTCTGCAAGCATGGCAAAACCAGTCTGGCGGCAAGCCATCACATCACCATGATCTCCAAAAATACAGAGGGAGTGGCTTGCCAGTGTACGTGCTGACACGTGGAAAACGCTTGGAAGCAATTCACCTGCGATTTTGTACATATTTGGAATCATTAGCAACAATCCCTGAGACGCGGTGAATGTGGTTGTCAGAGCTCCAGCTTGAAGGGAGCCGTGAACTGCGCCGGCAGCGCCTGCTTCGGATTGCATTTCTTGTACAAGAACTGTGTCGCCGAATAAATTCTTTCTACCAGCCACAGCCCATTCATCAACGTGTTCGGCCATTGGTGAAGAAGGAGTGATAGGGTAGATGGCAGCAACCTCGGAGAACATGTATGCTACATGTGCAGCAGCTTGGTTGCCATCACAAGTCATAAATTTTTTTTCTTTACCCATTTTTTTAGAATTTATAAAATAAAATATTCAAAAATATTCATTTAATACAGAAAACCGAATAGCCACAATGGAATTTGGTTTCCTTCGCCAATATCGCATCTGTTGACAGCAAAAATTGTTTTCGATTTGCTTTTCAGCTTTGTGGAATGTTCCACAATTTTATATTCATATTCCCTGTCGATCAAGAAAGCGCCTGAATTACCAATTTTGTTAATTTTGTGATCTTTCCATAATGAATTGCAAAAGAATGTCTCTTGCACATCGTGGTCGTCAAAACGTTTTGGATAAAAACTGTACATCAGGTTGGAGTTGTGCAACAAAACTCTGGCTGGCTTCTTTGGAAACTCATCGTCTTTGGCATAAATCATGTTGACCAGGCGCGATTCCATCAGATATTTTATGTAGTGCATTACAGTTGCTCTGCTCATCCCTAATTCTTGTGCGAGATGACTGATATTTGGGGCTGAATTCCCACTCATAGTGAGCAAATAGAACAATTGTTTGATTTTGGCTAAGTATTTCAATTCTATCTGCTTAATAAGCAAGATGTCAACCTCAATCATCATGTTCATCGTCTTGAGGAGATTTTCAGAATAATTCTTCTGTTCGAGGAAAAAAGGATAAAAGCCATGATGAAGGTAGTCAGTGAAGAAATCGCGGGGGGTGATTTTCCTTAAGATTTCTGTTGCTATGGCATTGTGTCCATTCATGATTTCCTTCAAAGAATATGGACGGAAATTCAAACCTGTTTTCAGATTAAGAAATTCTCTGAACGAAAAGCCTCTCAAGTTGTATGACTTTACGATACCGTTCAATTCTGGATTTTCCTCTTTAAGTCTCATCACAGAAGAACCAGTGAAAATAATCTTGAGCCCAGGATATTTGTCATAACATTCTCTTAATTGATGGCTCCAGTCTGGCTGCTTGAAAACTTGGTCTATAAGTAAAATCTTTCCCCCATTATGATAGAATTCTCCAGCAAAAGATGATATTCCTATGTTTTGTACATAAAAATTATTTGTATTTATGTATAAACAAGAATTATCAGTAGTGTTGAAATGCTCCTTGGCTATTTGTAGAAGAAACGTCGTTTTTCCAACTCCACGCGCACCTTTAATACCTATCATTCTGTCGTTCCAGTCGATTTCATCCATAAGATATCTTCTGAACGTGGATTGCAGGTGGCTAACCAAATATCTATGTGTTCTGAAAAATGACTCCATATTTGAGCTTTGAGAGCATTAAACGTATTTGGATAAAGTAAAAATAGCTGATGCTGGAGGATAGGCTATGTGCTTATTTTACTCGTTGAAGCATAATTTTTGCAAAGTTAATAAAAAAATACGAAATTGCAAACTGGACTTTGCAAAAAATGTTGTTGATGTTATTTTAATGAATGATTTTATCAACTTTAATGTCGTGTGAGTCGGTTGGTATGGTTTCAACAAACTGGAAATCAAAACAAATCCCATACTTCACGCATCTCAAAAAAGGTAGGAGTTTGTCATAATACCCTTTACCTCTTCCAAGTCTGTTACCCATCGGATCGAATGCCACTCCAGGTATTATGGCCAAATCAATTATCTCATAATCCGTAAACAATGGTCCCCGACTTTCGGTTATGCCATAAGGACCTGTCGCTGTTTTATCAGGGTCGTAAATATGAAGCTCAAGTTTGTCTCCAACTACGGTAGGGAGCAAAATCTGTTTCTCTTGGCAACACATTTGTAGTAAATGATGCGTGCATACCTCATCGGGAAGAGAATTGTATAGCAAAATTGTTGATGATTCAATGAAAAGTGAATCTGAGAGGAGCTTTTTGATGATGGGGACACTCATCGTCTTAAGCTCTTCCTTTGAATAGGACTTCTTTATCTTGCTGATCTCTAATCTTAAGGCCTTTTTGCTCAGTTTAACAGAATCCATAACGGCCAATATTGATAATTTGAGAGGGAACACTTATGCTGGCCTTTTTCTTTTTTGAAGCACCCTTTTCATCTGGGACATCGTTTTTTCCACTCTTTTGGGGAGTCGTTTTGTTATCCTTGAAAAGTTCAATAGCCTTGTTGATGGTAACATCATCGGAGTTCACATACTGCATGTAGGACTGTACGTCCAGCATGTTGTAAATAATGCTTCCATAAATTGAGCGCTCGAAAAGCCTGCGGCTTTGGATGATCATGTTGTTCCTCCGAGCAATCCCTTTTGAGTCTGCGAATTTGGCACATTGCTCCACAAGGTGCTGAGATTGAAGGTGCTTCAATAAAGACTTATATGTGCTGAAGTCAGAAAGTCTGGCCCTGTTTTTATCTGTATATTCGAAGCAGAATTCAGAAATAATCCCCTTGGTGGCCAGCTCTTTATAATACGACGTAAATTCTGTTGTGTCTTCAGCCACAAAATAATCAGGCATGATGCCTCCACCTCCATAGACAATTCGTCCTATGGATGTTTTGTATTTCTCTCCAGTCTGTTTGATGGAGTCTTCATTGAAGAATTCACCGTGGTCGTATCTGTTGAGCAGGTCGGTCTCGTAGAGTTCAGCCTGTCCTTTTTGATATGGTTTTTGTATGCAACGTCCACTTGGTGTGTAATATCTGGCTATGGTCAGGTTGATAACAGAGCCGTCATTAAAATCAATCGGCTGTTGCACCAATCCTTTTCCAAAGGTTCTCCTACCTACAATAATTCCTCGGTCATTGTCCTGAATCGCACCTGCAAAAATTTCTGACGCACTGGCTGTATATTCATTGGTCAAGACAATTACAGGTAATTTCTGGAACGACCCCCATCCGTCACTCACATATTCTTGCTTTGGTGAACATCTGCCCTTGGTGTAAACAATCAGTTTGTTCTTTGGCAGGAATTCGTTGACCATCTGAATGGCGGTTTGCATATATCCGCCTCCGTTGTTCCTGAGGTCGATTACGAGCCCTTTAAAGCCCTCGGACCGTAGGTTGTCCAAAGCAGACAAAAATTCTATATGTGTGGTCTGACCAAAATTCTTCACGTAGATGTATCCAAGCTCGTCTGTGAGCATGTAAGAGGCTTCCACACTTTGCACAGGAATGTCTCCTCTGACAATCTTGAAATCTTTTTTCTCGCCTCTCCTCAGCACCTGAATTTCCACAGTGGTGTTTTTGGGACCTTTCAATTTGTGCATTGTTTCCTCATTGGTCACAGAGTCGCCGACGTATGGTTTTCCATCAATGGCTATGATGCGGTCTCCTGGGAGTATTCCCACTTTTTCTGATGGTCCATCTTTAATGATGTTGGTGATATATACAGTGTCATTCTTAATTGTGAACTGTACGCCAATGCCTGAAAAAGAACCGTTAAGGTCGTCGTTTGCGGTTTTTGCATCTTTGGCGGTCACATAGGAAGAGTGGGGGTCTAATTCCTTGAGAATGCCTGGAATGGCATTCTCCACAATCTCTTGAATGTTGACTGTATCGACATATTGGTCGTCAACAATATACAATAAATCAGTTAGTTTGCTTGATGTGGAGTTGATTACATTAAGCCGGTTACCTGAAAATCTGCTTGCAAAGAATATTCCAATCACAATTCCTAAAATGATGCAAATGGCAATTACAACTGGAATAATTGGATTGTTGTATGTTTTGTTGTCTTTTACTGACGTACTCATTATTATAATGTATTCTTAAACTTGATTTTCTGAATCTATTTTATGAAACACCACTTCAATTCCAGCTCTCTTAAGGAGTTCAATGCCGTCTTCTATTCTATAATGTTCAGAATAAACAACTCTTTTGATGCCGCATTGAATAATAAGTTTTGCACACTCAAGGCATGGTGAAGCGGTTACGTATAACGTGGAGCCGTCGCTGGAATTTCCAGAACGTGCCAATTTGGTGATGGCATTTGCCTCGGCATGCAATACGTAAGGTTTGGTCACATTCGTGTCGTCCTCGCACACGTTCTCAAAACCGCTTGGGGTGCCATTGTATCCATCTGATATGATCATTTTGTCTTTAACGACCAGACATCCCACCTGACGCCTTTTGCAATATGAATTCTCAGCCCAAATCCGCGCCATGCGCAAATATCTTGCATCGAGCAAAAGTTGTTTGTCCATTATTGATGATTTTTATGGATTTCTGCTACGTGTTAGCCTTATTAAGTTTTTGTTGTCTATTTTGATTTCTATGATGTTGATGTCGCCTGAGTACTTGCCGGCATTTTTCAATATATTGAATACCGTATTGCCAATGGGACTTGAGTCGGGGCAACTAGGATTCTTAAAGGAGAATGCAATTGTCTGATTTTTTCCGTTAGCAACCCAGTTGCCTGATATGGTGCATCCAGCTGAAAGCATTCCATTAAAGGAATTGCTTGATGAAAAATAAATTGAAAAAGCATTGGCGTCAGCATATAATGTCTTAATCTCATCACCACCTGCGGATTTTCCGTTAATGGTAAAACCGTTGACATACCATGTGTTGCCCACAAAAATCGAGTTTATGTCATCTTCAGTGTCGCAAGAAACTGAAAAAGCCACCATGAATATGATGGCAAAAAGGAGTTTTATTTTGACCAACCAATGTTTTGTGTTGCTTGTGCTCAGATACTTTGTCATGGGATTATTGATGTGTCTTTTGACACTTAACTTGCAAAGTTACATATTTTTTATTCATACACAAAATCATTCGAACACTTTGTGTTTTTATTTTTCATCTCTTGAGATTTTTTTATGTGTCAGTGATTCACTTTTCGGATTAGTAATGATAAA
>AUXO016595290.1_pt1 | contig 11685 bp, 13 predicted proteins | sample 768731 | NCBI WGS metagenome assembly AUXO01 (sample SAMN02715735, study PRJNA202380) | gut metagenome | biome: sheep rumen | host: Ovis aries | place: New Zealand: Palmerston North | reverse complement strand
TATGATAGTACGCCAGTTTTCATTTATGATAATGAATATGCTTTTTTTGCTACAACAGGAACTGTTATAGATATCTTTAGGTTTAAAAAAGGCGATAGTGGAATTAAACGTTTTAGCGTTGAAGATATTGCTACGGGAGCTGATCTTTGGGGTGATGTAACAATTCATTCTGAATATATAAGAGATTATGCTTTTCCTAGGAACTACGATACTCATAGCGGACAAGTAATGAGTAGGGTTAAGTCTATAACTTCTTTATATGCACCTAATTGTCTTTATGTTGGTGAAAGGGCGTTTAGATTACAAAGTAATTTGACAAGAGTTATTTTACCGGAATGTACAACGATAAAAGCTTACGCATTTTCTGGATATTCATTATATTATTATATGAGTATAACCGAGCTTTATATACCCAAGGTTGAAACGATAGAATCTTCTGCTTTTTATTATAATCTACATGGTTTTGAAAAATTAGTGCTACCAGAATCATTACAAATATTAGGTCCTTATGCTTTTGCTCAGAATCGTTACTTAAAAACTGTGTATTTTATGGGAAGCAATGTTACAAGTATTAGTAATACTTGTTTTACTAGTGGCGTTCAGACTATTACTGATATTTATGTGCCGTGGGCAGAAGGTGCTGTATCAGGTGCACCATGGGGAGCAACTAACGCAACAATTCACTATAATACTGCTTACGATTTAAATGGTGAACCAATCGTATAGTAAAAAAATGTTGCATTTGCTAATTTTAATAAAGAATAAAAATATATAGGAACTGAGTATAAAAATAACCAATAGATACATGTCTATTGGTTATTTATTAATATATTTATAATAAATATTTATTATAAAAAAGGATTTAAAATGAGAGAAAGGTATAAATAAATATGGATAAAATAACTACCATAAAAATTAAATATGCCGATGGAAGTTTTTCCTCTCCTATCCCTATTGGCGTTTTTGCTTAGGCGGTAGAATGGAAAGACAATCAAAGTTTACGAGATGTAATTGGTAGTGGATTTGATTTAAATACAAAAGGTTCTATTCAAAGCCAATTAGATCGAAAATTAGAAAATCAAGATATTGCTACTCAAGTAGCGACTTGGTTTAGTCAAAATGTGAATGTTGCGGAAGGTATATTAGTAGATGATTCTTTATCTATTTCTAATCAAGCCGCAGATTCAAAAGTTACAGGTACTTATGTTGATAAAATTGCTAAGGCTTTTTATAAATTAGCATATAACAAAAATCCTTCTTCTGTTGGAAGAAGTTTTATTGATCAAAAAGGAGGCAGTAATTAGATTACTGCAGTAGAAAATATTTTTCAATTTTAGATAACTGATTAGACAGGAACAAAAATACCCGTAAAAGGTATTGAAGAAGCTGTTAATAAAGCATATCAATTATCAAAAGATGAAAGTTTTTATGAAATTCCTGTTAATGTGATTCGTTATAATAGTAATAGTAGCAGTTATTCTATTGGAGATTTTCAAAGTATAAGTTGTTCAGACAGTAATGTTACTTTTTCTAGTATAAAAACAGCTATTGAAGCGGGTAAAAAAGTTTATATTACAGAAACAATAAGAAAATCTGGTACTAGTGGTACTAGTGGTATTACCGGAATAAGACATTTATCTTTATTAAAAGATGAGTATAAAACTTCTTACACTTTTAGCAATAATAAGTATCCTATTCAAAATGTTATAAAATTTGGTACATCATATACTGAACCTATTTTACAAGAAAATAATGATGTTTTTTGGGTTGTTAGATCAGAAATTATTACAATTACAGAAGAAGATAGTAATATTATTTTTAATTATATAGAATCTCAAACTAATCCAATTGACTTTAATAATATATCAGGAACTATTTCAACTGCGCTTGAACAAAGATTAGGTAAAATAGAAGATGATATTTCTTTAGCACAAGGAGATATTACTTCAATTCAAGGAAGTAGTTCAGATAGTTTAAGCACTGTTAATTTAAATACTTTAGATAGACGAGTAACATCTGTTTCTTCTACAGTAAATAATTTAATGAATAACGCACCTGCAAATACAACTATTAAATCTTTAAGTGATAAAATTAGCAGTCTTGAGAGTGTAAGTACTACTTTAAGAAATGATGTAAACAGCACATCCTCAACAGCAAATAGTAATGCTACTCAAATTACTAATCTTACAGGTCGAGTTGCAGCAGAATAGACGTTATCTGGAAAAATACTTGGCGGAACTGCTTCTTCAACTGTTGATAGAGCTAATAATCCTATTAATTTAACAACATTAAATAATAGACTTTCAACAGTAGAAAATTCAACAAGTACAGCTACAATAGTTGTAAATCAATTACCTTCACAAGGACAAGAAAATGTTGATTATATTGTTTTAGTAGAGGGTGAATATCAATATTATAAATATATCAACAATGAATGGAGATTAATTGCTGGCGGTTCAGCTGAAATTATTGAAATTCCATAGTCATTATCACCTTATATTTTAAGAAATTCTTTACCAGTAAATGAACAAGACTATGTTGGAACTTATATTTACACTCCAACAATGTCTTATTATACTAAAACAAATGGTACATATAGACCAACGAGTTTAAATATTTCAAGAAATGCTTCTAAAGATTATTATTTAAAAGATGAAAATAATGTTTGGAGACATTATAGATATATTAATAATAATTTTGAAGAGATAGGTAGTGATAGTTATACAAGACAAGAAGTAGATACTATGATTGCTACGAACACAAATGCAATCGATATGAATACTCAAAGTATATCAAACTTATCTCAAGAACTTCATTCTTTTGATACTGTTATTTCTGACATTTCCACAGATAATCAAAATGGCGGTATTACTGTTTTTTATAAAGATAGTACTACAAAACATGTTTCTACTGCGGATACAAAAAATGTTGTTGAAGAAGTTTCTAAATCAGATGATGGTATTTTAGTAAGTTATACTAATGGAGAATCTTTTAATATAGAAATTTCTGGTGGCAGTGGAGGAGCTGGCGGTAATACTGGATCAGTTTTATTAGATCGTGTAACCGCAAGTGGAATTAATACCGTTTTAGGTAGCACTTGTCCAATTCGCTTTAAAATTACTGCAAAAGATGCTAGTAATGAAATTTTAGCAGGAACTACCGCAGTTTCTTGGTATGTAGATAATATTAAAAAAGTAACTAGCCAAGCTCGATATGGAGATAATATTATTTAGACTTTCGATATAGGGCCATATTTAAAAGCTGGGGAAAACACTATCAAAGCTTCAATTACTATTTCAACAGGAGATTAGGCTCCAATTACAAAAAGTAAAATTTGGAATATTAATGTAATTAATTTATATTTAGAATGGAAGTATGATGATAGTACTGTTAACAAAGGAACTGATTTTACAGTTTTCTATACACCTTTTGGAAATATAGAAAAGACTCTACATATAAAAATAGATAATGTAGAACAACCAACTATTTCATTAAATGCTAGATCAGGATCTTTATTAAGTTTTACAAAAACAGCTTTATCTCATGGAAGTCATAAAGTAGAATTATGGTTAACCGCAACAGTAAATGGTGAAACTATTATTTCAGAAACGGTTGTTCATGATATGATTTTTGCATCACAGAATAACACAACTCCAATTATTGCGGCGTCTTTAAATAAAAATACTGTAATGCAGTATGATACTTTATCTATTCCTATTGTTGTTTACGACCCACAATCACTCACTGCGGATGCTATTTTAAAAGTAAATAATTAGACTGTCGCTACTTGGCCAAATATAGATAGAACAGTTCATTATTGGAATTTTGTATCTAATACAAGTGGAACAAAAACATTAGCTATCGTTTGTGGTAATGTAACAAAAACATTAACTGTTACTGTTGAAGCATTAACAATAGATGTTACAGAAGCTTCTGGATATGATTTTAAATTTAAAGCTTCTGATTTGGCTACAAATGAAGCTGTTAAGAATTGGAGTAATTCTTATACTTCAAGAGAAGGTAATTCAAAGAATGTTAATATAACTTTTAGTAACAATTTCGATTGGATTAATGGTGGATTACATTCTGAAATAGATGAAAATGGTAATTTAAGACAATATTTTGCCGTTAGAGCTGGTACAACAATGACTTTTAATTATAATCTTTTTGGCACAGATTATGATCCTAAGGTTTACGGTAAATCTTTTAAATTTATTTTTAAAGCCGTTAATTGTAGAAATTATGATGCGAATGTTTTATCTTGTGTAGATGCAACTTCTAACGCTAACAGAAAAATTGGTCTTTTAATGACTGCAAATGAAGCAACTTTAACTACTTCAAATAATACATTAAAGACATATTATTATAAAGATTCTTATATAGAATTTGAAACAAATATTCATGCGGCTAGAACAGAATATCCTTACTTACAATTTTGGATGGATGGTTCTCCAGATTCAACTATTTTATATACAGATGATACAATGCAACAAACAACTCCTGTTGGTATAACAATAGGATCTCCGCATTGTGATGTTTATGTTTATTTAATAAAAGCTTATCCAACTTTCTTAAGTAATGAAAACGAAATATCTAATTTTATTATGGATGCGCCTAATGCTCAAGAAATGGTTAACCGCTATAATAGAAATGATATTTTAAATTCTCAAACAGGAGAAATTGACTATAATAAATTAGCTGATAGAAATCCTGATTTACATATCCTTTTATTAGATTTAAATAAAATGACATCTGGTAAAAAAGATAATGCGGTTGCGCATACTTTTGAACATATTTATAGAAATGGCGGACCTTCACAGAATTTCACAGTTGAAAATGCCTGTGTTACAGTGCAAGGAACATCTTCTGTTGGTTATTTAGAGTCTGCGGGAAATGTAGATATTAATTTTAAATATAATAGAAATTTCGCAAGTGAAAACGTAAATTACACAACAGGAGCAATAGTTTATGAAGATGGTTCAACATCTCAAAAAGGTTTTGCTTTAACAGAAAATTCAATTCCTGTTGATTATTTAAATGTTAAAGTAAATGTTGCTTCTTCTGAAAATGCTAATAATGCTTGTATTGCAGATTGGTATAATACATATCAGCCTTGGAGATCATATGTTCGTAGAAAAAATCCAAAAGCTAGAGATACTATGGAATTTGTTCCAGGGGTTATTTTTATAAAAGATAGAAGTGGCGGTCTTTTTGATGATGAAGGTGAAAATGCTAGTTATCATTTCTATGGTATCTGCGATTTAGGAAATTCAAAGAAAAATAAGAAAGTATTCCATGATACTGAAAATCCATTAGCTGTTTGTGTAGAAGTTGGTAATAATACTTCTTTGCCATGTTTAATGACAGACAACAACTATGAATGGAATGATGATAATGAAGTAGTTTTACGTGATGGTGAAAATAATTCTGAACAGACAGTTTTTGAATTTAGATACCTTAATGAAGATTATGCAACTCCCGCAAAAAGTGCTTGGGATCGTTTTGTAACTTTCTTTACTGAACATCATCCAAATTTAGCAACGGGAGAGAGACTTACTAGAGTTGAACATTTTGATAATTATACTTTTAAGGGGTCTAAAATTTATAATTTAGAAAATTATAATAGTGAAACTTATGACGTTGTGTATTTATATGGATATGGTGTTCCATCTTCTTATAACAATGGAATTTATTCTGCTTCAGAATATAGAACAGATACAACAGAAAACGCAACTTGCTATTATTATATAAATTATTCAAATGATCAAATTTATTCAAGCAATGGTTCCTCATGGACTTCTCTTGGTAGTTTAACTTATACAATGTAGTCACCGGTTTTGGCAAGTCAAAATAATAAAGTAACAATTAGTACTTATGCGGGTGATTATACAAATGATACATATGAATATCGTATGGCATACTTATTAGCTCATTGCGAAGAGTATTTAGTTATGGATCCAGTCGTTTATCATTTTATCTTTATTGAATCATTCTTAATGACAGATAACGTCGCTAAGAATACTTTCTGGTCTTCTGATGACCTTGTTCACTGGGAATTATCTAAAGATTATGATAATGATACTGCCTTAGGTAATGATAATGTAGGTGGATTATCTTTCACATATGGACTAGAAACAGACTCTACTCTTAATAATAATTATGTTTTTAATGCTTCAACCGCAGCTTGGATTACTTTTGTAAGAAATCTGTTTGGAGCATGCCAGGCTATGTATAGACATTGTGAAAGCCAAGGATGTTTTAATTCAAATAATTTCTTAACGAAATTAAAAAATTATCAGAGTACTCGTCCAGAAAGAATATGGATTGCGGATGCTCAAAGAAAATATTTAAGACCATATGAAGATAATAATACTAGAACATATTTATCAATGCTAGCTGGTAGAAAAACGCACCAAAGAGAGCAGGTTAAAGTATACAACTCTTATTATTATGCATCTAAGTATGTAAGTGATATTTGTACACAACAAAATGTCATGGTACGTTGTAATACACCTACTGAATGGGGTGGATTAGCACCAGAAGCGACAGCTATGATAACTATGTATATTGATAGTTATATTGTTGTAGCTTCTACAAGTTATAATGTTGTTTCTAAGATAAGAGCTAAAAGAGGTCAATCTTATCTTATGAATTTCACTTCGGCAGTACAACAAGCAGGTGAAACTGAAATTTATTTCTGTTTAGCTCCAATGATTACAGAATTAAATGGACTTGCTCATTTGTATATAAGACAAAATAATTTTAGTTTTGCTACAAACTTACAAAGATTGGAAATAGGATCTACTGTTGCTGGTTATGAAAATAGACTTCTTCCATAGGTAACTATTGGAGACAATCCAATGCTAGAATATGTAGATATTAGAAATTGTCCTAATGCTTCTGGATCTTTAGATTTTTCTAATTGCTTATCTTTATCAGAGTTATATTTGGAAAATACTTCCTTTACAGGAGTTATTTTACCGACTGGCGGTTTAACTAGAATAGTGCATTTACCTAATCCAACATCATTAACAATGAGAGGATTAATCTATTTAGAGGATTTATTATTAGAAAGTGCAACTAATTTAATGAAATTGAGAGTTGAAGATTGTATCTTTAATAATAGTACAGCATTAACAATAGGTAATACAACAACATTACATGGTGATGTTGATCTTGTTTTACAATTAGTGATTGCCGCAATAAATCTTTCTCGCGTAAGACTTCTTGATATTGACTGGTTAATTCCTAATGGAACTTTATTGGATAGATTAGTTGATATGTCAGGTATAACTGAAGCGGGTGATGATTATAATCAATCTGTTGTTACTGGTTAGGTAACAGTTGTAGGCGAAATCTATGAAAGACAGATAGCAAAATATGAAGCTGCATGGTCAAATCAGTTAAATATCATTTATAATCAAAGTCAAGTAGTAAGTCAATGGAAAGTAGAGTTCAGAAATAGTGATGAAAATGATACTTTACTTTATACAACTTATGTTTCACATGGTGAAACCCCAGAAGATCCTGTTGAAAGTGGATATATAGAAGCTCCTACAAAAGCACCAAGTGTTCAATATACTTTTGAATATAATGGTTGGCAATTCCCATAGACAGGTATATTAAGAGATAGCGTAATTTATCCTGATTATATTGAAACTACAAGAACTTATGTTGTAAATTGGTATTTAAATGAAGGTGACTTACAGCCTTACCATTCAACATTAACATCTACAACTTATCAAGGAGAAGTTCCATATGGAAGTGAAGTTGTATATGATGGGCCGTGGCCAAAAGATGAAAGTGGTGAAAGTAGATCTATTTACAAAATATTCACAGGATGGGATAAATCTACTGGCTATATTGATGACAGTCTTATTACAAATCCATCTTCTAATATAATTAAAATCAATGCACGATGGGAACAAACAAATTGGAATCTTCTTCCAGGAGATAAAGATCTTAACGAAATGAGTCGTGTAGAAATTTATGCTATGCATAAACAAAAATTAGCATTACAGCCTGATGGAGTCACTGGAAATTATATTAATATTAAAGATCATTTTAATTTAAATGTTGGATTAGATTTTAATTTTGATAATATTGAAAGTGAAGTTTTAGTATCAAATAAATATTTTGATCGAACTAATACTTAGACAACTAATGTATCTTTATTAAATGAGACTGATGGCGTTGGAGATTTTACTTTAGCTATCGAATATGAATTTACTCCAGGTGTAGATACTGGATAGCAATTATCAGTTAATCAAACATTAGTATCTTGTTTATTATCTAGTGGCTCGGATGGATTTAGAATTTCATATAATGGGACACATCCATATCTTTATTGGGGATCTCAGAATACTCGAATTGGTACTGCAGGTCAAAGAGATATAGTTGTATTAAGATATAAAAAACAAAATCCTAATCAATTAATAGTTTATTGTCCTGGTTCTAATGCTTCTAGTAGTAACTCAGGATATGGACCTACTACAAATGCTAAAAAAATAATATTAAATTCTACTACTCCTTTATTTACAACTGAAAAATTACATTTTGGTTCAAGAAAATATGGTAGTTGGGATCAAGACGCGGCATTAGGATGGATATATTGGGCAAAAATTTGGTATGGAGATTTAGGTGAAAGAGTTGCTCAAAGACTTGGAAGTTGGATTCATGAAACAGTAAGAATGGAATATGCGGGAAAAAATCTCTTTTCAATGAAAGAAGGAAGTGACTCTTCAAGCACTGATTTATCTGATGGTACTTATATTGCAGCAAATCTTCTATCAAAGAAATCTTATATGAGGTCTAGTGGTAATAATCAAGGAGGTTGGGCAGAAAATCCGACTGATTCTTTAAGAACATTACTTAATGAAAAATTATTTAATGCTTTAGATTATGGATGGAGATCTATAATTCCTTCTGTCGAAGTTTATTCAACAAAAGGTATAAATGATTCAACAACACAAGTTTCTTATGATAAAATTTTCGTTTGGAGCCAAAGAGAATTAGGAGGTATTTCAGATACTCAAACTTCTTCTATTTATTATAATGAAAATGCACATAGAATACCTTGGTTTATTAATGATTCTTTACTTTCAACAGAAAATAAAAGAGTCCGTTTCCCAATGTATTCTTTTGGAGACATGAACTTAGAAGATATTACAATTTATGTACAACAAGATGATCCTACTTCAACAGGACATACTCTTAAAGAAGGAGATATATGGCTTACGTCATTATCAAGCGGTTATGGTCGCTATTATTTATCTAATGAAACGATGTATAAACATACTTATATAGGAGATACTTCTATTACAGGTTTAGGTCAAACTGGAGACCTTTCTGGAAGATGGTTACCCGCAGCTACATATTGGTTAAGATCAACATCTAGTAGTACAAGTTATCCAACTTTTTATCATGTAACTTCATCCGGATATATAACTTATAGTAATACATCAGTTTCAAGCACTTATTATGGAATTTTAATAGGTTTAAATTTAATTTAAATTCATATACATGTCTTATATAAAAATCTTATATAAGACATGTATAACAATATAAAAGGAGTAAAAAATGAGTTTTTATAAAGTTTTTTATAATAATGAATTAAAAGGCATTGGTTCTTCTTAGAATTTTTTATTCTATCAAAAAGCTCATAATATTCTTTTAGTATCTAATGAACAAGTTGGTGAATATTTTCAATTAAAAACTGGAGAATTAGTTAGAGATACTTGGTTACAACCTGTAAAAAATTTAGAAATTAAATATATTATGGGTAGTATTGTTGAAATAAGTGCTAATGAATATTATCAATTAGAAGAGTTGTTATAGAGTGGAGAGGTAATTTAGTCAGAACCTTCAGAAAATATTAAAGAAGAAACATAGCCAATAGAAAATGTAGATATTTCAGAAGATGAAATCACTTTAGAAGCGGCTAAAGATAGTAAAATAAATAAATTGAAAAAAGAATGTTCTAATGCTATTGAAAGAGGTTTTGATTTAGTTTTAGATAATGTTACTTATCATTTTTCATTAACACTAGAGGATCAAATTAATTTAAATTCAATATCAATAGAAATTCTTCAAGGAAAAGAAAGTTTTATTTATCATGCGGATAACGAATTAAATAAAACTTATTCAAAAGAAGAAATGCAGTTAATTATTAACACTGCCGCAGAATTTAAACAAATGCATTTAGATTATTTTAATACAATTAAAAGTTATATAAATTCTTTAGATTCTCTTGAATAGATAGTATCAATAGAATATAATCCATAAAAAAAGAGGGGTATAATGTAAATACATTATACCCCTTTAAATTCTTTCTAGGATTTTTGAGCATGATATACTCATAGCTTCACCTGTCCCTAAAGGAACTGAAACTGATTTTATCATAAATTCTCCAGAAATATCTATTTCTGGATTATTAATAGTAATTCTCATATTTGGTTCTAAATAATAAATAGGTATGGTTGTTAAAGATACTTGTTGATTATAATTAGTATATAAATACAATTCCCTTCTAATCTCTTCATATGCGGATTTCAATACTCCGCCGCCCGCTAATAAACTGTATATATCAGAAGAAACTTGTGCGTATTGTTGATTTTGATTTATACACTCTTCTCTCAAAGAATTTGTCTCATTTGTTCCACTTTCTATTAAAATAATATCTGGTATATCTGGTTCAAAAATACAATTAATAGTATCATCATTTATAATTAAAGTGCGGCGACCTATATTTTCTACACTAAAATCCGCTAATTCAGATGATACATCTATAATATCTAAGAAAAAATCAATACTGCTAGGATCTTTTTCAACTTCTTCAAAGAAATGTTGTTCTTGAATATCATATAATTTTGGCCATTCGTTTTTTAACTCTGCATAATAAGGATTGTTTTCTGCTTTTGTTGATTGTTTCATTATTTCTTGTAAATAAGATTGTATTTCTCCAGTAAAAGCTGTAGATAAATAGGTTGATCCATTCCAATAATACAAATTATTTGGATATTGTTTTGTATAATAAAGCATATCTTTCATTCCAGGAGTGGGAAAAGTGTTTCTACTATCATATTGTAATATAGTTTTGGATTGATAAATTATGTTTCCTAATGTTTCAGAAACTACTCCTTGTAAATAAAGTTCTGTTCTATAATCTGTAGATTGAATTTGTTTTTTTGGAAAATTAACTAAATTATATTTTTTTTCTTTTGGATCCCATATAAACATATTATTAGAATTTTTTATATAATAATAAATTCCTATTAATCCCTAAGAAGGTCTCCCCGAAAGAGAATTACATTCAATAACTGGTACAGCTTTTATAGTATTCGTTAATTCGTCTTCATATATACAAACTGTATAGGTATGACCAACAGATGGTTTATGATCAATAGCTAAATGGTATCTAATAGGAATATCTGCTCCATCAACTGATTTTCTCATTCCCCAAACAATAAAATCATTTTTTATGTTTTGTAATTGCGGAGTAGAACTATAAGATTGAATTAATCCTGCATCGTCAAAATTATAAATAGATTGTCCATTACTATAATCTACTAAATAATCATTCTAATCAATAGAGCTAATTAAACTTTTTGCGAATGATGTATTTAAATTATTTTTTATTTCTTGAAATCTAAAATTTCCATCAATATCATAAAAATATTCATAATT
>AUXO015871068.1_pt1 | contig 11685 bp, 15 predicted proteins | sample 768731 | NCBI WGS metagenome assembly AUXO01 (sample SAMN02715735, study PRJNA202380) | gut metagenome | biome: sheep rumen | host: Ovis aries | place: New Zealand: Palmerston North | reverse complement strand
AAGGTGAATTTGCTGCCTGCGTTGAAGCTGAGCAGGTCAAAATCGTAGGTATCGGGCTTGTCTGCCAGTCTGAAATCGGATGTAAAGACCACAGACTCGGCTAAATTGTTCATTGCCTTTTTTATCAGTAACGCCTTCGCAGGGCTGCATGAGCAGTCCATGCTGAAAAACTTTGTTTCTGTTCCGAAGATATATGCAAGGCAGGTAAGCTTCCTGCCCCTGATGGTCAGATCCGATGTACGGAAGTGTCCTTGCAGACCTGCTGCCTCAAAGGGCTCGGTCTTTACGTTCTCCTCGTCCTCATAATAGACAAGGAAGCCCTTTGCAGCCTCGGGAGTACAGTTGAGGGTCTTATCCTCTATGGTCACCTTTTCTCCGAGACATCTGAATGTGTATTTTGCGTCATCTTCCGAGCTTTCATAGTTGAATCCGCTTGGCACCCTGAAGCTGAAATCCTTAGCCTTATATTCGTGGGACGGGTGTGTGAAAACGAAGTATCCGCCGAAACAGATACCTCCGATAAGAACGATCAGCAGCGCGAGGATGATGATGACTTTTTTCATAGCTTTACTCCTTTGACTGGCGTTTGCCTCCGAATATTTCCACGGCGGCACAGCAGAGTACCATTACCGCGGCTGCATGGACGAGAAAATTTGTCGTACAGAGCCTTACGCATATCTTTTCGGCGAGAGCGAGTTCGCTGCTGCCGTAAAGATTGCCTATGACGTATTTGAGTATCCTTGCTGTCAGTACAGAGCCCAGCATGAACAGCATATAGAATATGCTTGTAGTCACAGTGGTCCTGATGCCTCGCTTGTGTATAAGGTCGGTCTTTACATAGTTGACTGCGGCAATAATGCCGATAGGTGCTGCTGCCAATACGGAAAGTGCTATGAGAAAAACCTTTATGTTCGTCGGCATGGAAGCCTCTCCGCTGCTGCTGAGAGCTGCTGCGGTATAGGAAAGGTGTGTGTCTGTAATGAAGAATATATCCAGTGCGAGCTTTGTTATGCAGCATAGTGCGGCAACAAGTAGTGTGTTTCTTAGTGAGTTGGTTTTCTGCATTTCCTTCTCCTTATTTATACTTCAGATGTTTTACATGGCGGTCTTCGTCTATACCCAGTGCAGCAGCGGTGCATACCAGCACCAGTGCTCCCACAAGGATAACAGCGAAAAAGAACGTGATATACTCCGTGCGCTGTATGAGCCAGCTTTCGGAGATATGAGCCTCCGCCATTGAGGAGTGCGATATAAGGAGCGCTGAAACGTGCTCGGCGATAAATCCGAACACCCACAGCGCAGGAGCAGCCTTTAGTGTGCGTCTGCATCGTTTTGCCGAGAATGCCCAGCCCGTGCAGCTGCAAATGTATATCACAAATGGCAGCCATACTATCAGTGTAAGACAAAGCAGAGCCTTGCACTTGCCCGATATTATCATCTCGGGATGAGAAGCGGCGAAGCTGTTGCTTGCAAGGGCTCTGAAAATAGTTCCCGAAAGGATGTAGGCGAGAATTGAGGCAAAAATGTACAGACCGCAGAAAACAGCGGCGGTGATATATAGCTTTCTCAGCGATATGGAGTGATAGCTGCTCATGGTGTTCCTCCTGTCTGAAATAATACTCATGGTAAAATTTGTGTCGAAATAACTATACAAGTATAGTATACCACATAGAGGAGAATATTTCAAGACATTTATTTGCTGTTTTCTGAGAGTTCAAGGCTTCCGAGGAGGTCGGCTATCTTGTTTTCGACGTAGCCGAAATTGGTGCTCTCCGCATATACGCAGAGGTACTTGTCACCGTAGTCGGCAAAGTAGGTCCTGCAGTGGAGCTCCTCATCTTTTTCCCACTCGTAAAAGTAGAAGGTGCAGGAGGCGGTGGCAAGTGCGCCTGTGAAGATAATTGAGTCGTTTTCGGCACCCATGACTATTTCCTGAGCACTTTTTCCGCCGTGGTCATCATCGGATACATAGATGCTTATACCTAAGGAGTTGATATCATTGTTTGTGTTCAGCAGAAGGTCGCAGGTGCCTTCACCGCCGCTGTATTTCCATATGGACGGGTCTGCATAGAGCGAGAAGCCCTCTCCGCTGTATGTGCCGTCGCTGTATTCGGCGCTGCCCTGAGGGGCAGTCACTATCTCCTGAGAGACAGGGGCAGTTTCCGACACCGAGCCTTTGCTCTCGGCACAGCCGCAGAGTACAGCAGTTATCACGCAGGCAGTCACAGCAGCCGTAAGTCTGTGCTTTTTCATATTTTATCTCCATAGTACAAGGCTGCGGTCAGGATATGACCGCAGCCGATGGTTTTATTAGTGGTGGAACAGGCGGATACCTGTGAATGCCATAGCGATGTTGTACTTGTTGCAGGTCTCGATAACATTGTCATCACGGATAGAACCGCCGGGCTCTGCGATGTACTCAACGCCTGACTTCTTTGCTCTCTCGATGTTATCGCCGAAGGGGAAGAATGCATCGGAACCGAGGCAAACGCCTGTGTTCTTAGCCAGCCAAGCCTTCTTTTCCTCGCGGGTGAATACAGCAGGCTTTACCTTGAAGATACGCTGCCACTCGCCCTCGCGGAGAACATCCTCGTACTCGTCGCCGATGTATACATCGATAGCGTTGTCACGGTCTGCACGGCGGATATCGTCTACGAACTGAAGTCCCATTACCTGTGGGGACTGTCTCAGCCACCAGTTATCAGCCTTCTGACCTGCAAGACGTGTGCAGTGGATACGGGACTGCTGTCCTGCACCGATGCCTATAGCCTGACCGTCCTTGACGTAGCATACAGAGTTGGACTGTGTGTATTTCAGTGTGATAAGTGAGATGAGAAGGTCGTCCTTCTTGTCATCGGGGATATCCTTGTTATCTGTTACAACGTTTGCAAGAAGCTCGCGGTTGATATCGAGCTCGTTGCGTCCCTGCTCGAAGGATACGCCGTAAACCTGCTTTGTCTCGATAGGAGCAGGCTTGTAGTTCTCATCCATCTTGAGGATGCAGTATGTGCCCTTTCTCTTGGACTTGAGTATCTCAAGAGCCTCGGGATCGTAGTCGGGAGCGATAATGCCGTCCGATACCTCGCGCTGTATCATCTTTGCTGTGCATACGTCCACCTTATCGGAAAGAGCGATAAAATCGCCGTATGAGGACATTCTGTCTGCACCTCTTGCTCTTGCGTATGCGCTTGCAAGGGGTGAAAGCTCGCCCAGATCGTCTACCCAGTAGATCTTTTTGAGATCGTCGCTGAGCGGTCTGCCGATAGCTGCACCGGCAGGTGAAACGTGCTTGAAGGATGTTGCTGCACACATACCTGTAGCAGCCTTCAGCTCCTTAACGAGCTGCCAGCCGTTGAATGCGTCAAGAAGGTTGATATAGCCGGGCTTTCCGCAGAGAACTTCGATAGGAAGCTCGCTTCCGTCAGCCATATAAACTCTTGAAGGCTTCTGATTTGGGTTACAGCCGTATTTTAACTGCATTTCATTTGACATGATAATGTCCTCCTTAAAATTATTTATAATGCTTAAATATTATTAATTAACATTTTACTGTCGGATTTTTACGTATTGTATATGAAAATACAAGTAATGAACCAATTAACGAATACAATCCCCAATAACAATAAAAAGAGAGCTGTTTTCTGGCGAGGAATAGGCGGAGAATCATCTTCATACGATTTATCCGGTCTGAATGTTGAAAGTATAGCGGGCAGTAAAAATCCTAATAGTAGTATAATAAATATTAATGAATCATAATCAATTGGAGACCAGAAATTGCTAATTATTGATAATAGAAAGAGTGTTGTGAGGGAAACAATAACTGATATCCGCCATCTTTTTATTCTTTTTTTTCGGATTTCTTTCTGGTTGTTTTCTTGCTCTTTTTTGTATTCAAATTTATCACGCTTTAGGTCAACTTCTTTTAGCTTTGCTTCATCAATTATTCTGACTGTTCTTGTGCCGTCATCAATTATCATTTGTGAACCGCAGAAAGAACAAAAGCATTGCTTTGCTTCGCTACCTATTTCAATTTTTGCTCCGCAATTTGGACAAACGATAGGCTTGATTTCCATTTTATCACCTCGATTTTCAAATTAAATAATCGACGTTTTTATATTCATTTTGTTTCGAGTAGCTTACGAATCCTTTCAAGCCCCTGCGGAGGTTGTCTGCCCATTCAGTATCAGAAGAATTTATCTCTTTCAGAAGCTCGAAAGCGCCTTTTCTCAGCTTTTTCTTATATAGCTTGTTGTACAGGAACTTTAAATCTGGTTCTATGAGAACTTCCACAGAATTTACAAATAGTGTCTCGTCAAGGTTAAGTGATATTTTCATGATACTTTATTACGGGATTGGTAGTGTTCCCGTCCGAAGCTTTTATAAATCTTCATATTCGTATGTAGTTTTTGTTACATTCTCGGTCTCGTCATCCTTGTAGGTAGATGTTACATGGACAAGTCGGCCGCTGCTGTCGAATTCGCGCTCATACAGCATTGTGTTAAATACGGAACCGTCCGGATTATATGAGATATCCTCGGTACGGCACTCTTTTCCGCTTGCGGGATCGTATTCACGGTGTGTTTCGCTTCTTTTATAACTGCCGTTTTCTGTGTTTTCGCTTATCGTGACCTCGGTGAGGATCCTGTTTTCGCTGTCATAGGTGTATTTTTCAGTTCTGAAAAGCGCACCGCTGGCGGTATAGCTGCGTACAGCGAGCCTGTTTCCGTTATCATCGTAATCACAGTCGGAATAGTCAGATACTACATTGGAAAGCAGTTCATCTGTTCCTGTTTTATAATAGCTGGAATCTTCAAGGATGATATTGTCATACTCATCATACTTGTATTTTATCTCCCAGCTGATAATGCCGTCATCGACATTCTTTACGTTGATCTCACGGCCTTTGTCGTCGTATTCATAATACGTTTCGGAAAGCTGGTAATCTTCAAGATCATACTTGTACGTTGGATCGCCTTTGTCGTTATACTCGTATCGGATGTTCTCATCTACAGTTTCTTCATCGTCGGAACCCACATTGATGATAAGCACAGGATCGTCATGATCGTTGCGGTATTCTATACTGACGGTTGTGATTTCGTCGCGGTATTCGGTCGTTATGGTGACCTTTGTAACTGCATCCGCAGGTATCTCGTCCGAGAGCTCAGGCAGTTCAAAAGGCTCCGTTTCCTCGGGAAAGGAGAGATCAAGATCAGGTGACTCTTCATTTACCTCGTCAGCTGATGCCTCAGAGGACTTGCCTGATGTTTCAGCAGATGATATTTCTGAGTCGGGACCTTTGTCTGTGCAGCCTGCTGTGCATAAGATACATGCAAGACTGAGCAGTAAAGCGGTGATGCGTTGTCTGTTAGTGCGATAGTTTTTCATTTACCCCGATAAACCTCCATTGTTATAAAGCCTCATATTCGTAAGTCTGTTTTATTACATTCTGAGTGCTGCCATCTTTGTAGGTCTTTGTTGCCTGAGTTACTCTGCCGCTGTCATCAAACTCTCGCTCAATTATGACCGTTGAGTATACAGAGCCGTCCTTTTTATATTTTACAGTCTCTTCAAGGGAAGGAAGCTTGTTGTCAGGGACGTATTCGTACTTTGTCTCGGTAGTTTGGTAATCATCGTCGGGATCAAAGTCCTCTTTTACCGCTTTCTCCGTGAGTCTCTGTCCCTCGGAGTTGTAGGTGTAGCTGTACGTTTTGGACAGGGAACCGTCCCTTTTATGTTCGCGGGCAGTGATGAGATTTCCTTCGCTGTCGTAATCACAGTCGGAAAAATCGTCGGTGAAAACGGACGTTATTTCGCCTGTAGTATCGTCATAATAAGTAGACTCGTCCAGCAGCAGATTGCCGTATTTATCATATTCGTATCTGCTTTCCCAGCTCAGTTTGCCGTTCTTGGTACACTTCCTAGCTGTGTATCTGTTTTCACTGTCGTATTCCGTTGTGGTCTCGTTAAGACTTGATTCTGACAGTTCCCATTCGTAAGTATAGTCGCCGTTGTCGTTATACTTGTATCTGTAGTTTCTTGTAGCTTTGAGAACGTTATCAGAGTCCGGCTCCATTAAAAGCAGTGGATGGTCGTGCTCGTCATTGTACTCAACGCTTATGATACGTGTTTCGTCGCCTATTGTCTCGGAAATTGTGACTTTGGTGACTGCTTCCGCAGGTATCTCGTCCGAGAGCTCAGGCAGTTCAAAAGGCTCCTCTTCCCCGGGAAAGGAGAGATCAAGATCAGGTGACTCTTCACTTTCCTCAGCAGCTGATGCCTCAGAGGACTTGCCTGATGTTTCAGCAGATGATATTGCTGAGTCGGGCCCCTTGTCTGTGCAGCCTGCTGTGCATAAGATACATGCAAGGCTGAGCAGTAAAGCAGTGATTCGTTGTCTGTTAGTGCGATTATTATTCATTTTCCCCGATAATGTCCTCCTTTTTTTATCTCATGGACCTGTTCATTCCGTATGCGAACATTCCTGCTGCCCAGCCTATTACTCCAAGCAAAAACAGTATCGCATACCATTTCAGTATCGTTTTTCCCCGTGAAGGCTGCCTGCACATTTCACGCATCTCACTGCTGAGCGGCTCTGTACAGCCTATAGCTATTGGTCCGCCGATAAACAGCGCTCCGCCTATGAACAGACTCAGTATACTGACTTCGCCTAATGCCGACGATATCCATGTACCAATGCTGCACAGAAAGCTCAGCGCCGCTATTGCTCCGGATACTATCTTCCACTTTTTCAGTTCTCTGATATAGTGTATATCTTCCGATGCAGAAGCTTCCGCACTGACTGCTGCCGTCGCTTTTTTCAGATACAGCTTCGCTCCGCATGAGGGGCAATAGCTCTCATACTTCCCGATGCGTACCTTCGCGTCTCCGCCGCACTCAGGACAGCGTACTGTCTCATATTCCATTTTTTCGCAGATCTTCGGTCAGTTGTTCTTGTTAACTATGCGAGTCTCCTCTGTACCTGTTTCGAGGTCCACGTAGCGGACAAAGAGTGATACCTTGTTGTCAGCGTTGAGGTTGTTCCAGAGCATGTCTGTGAACTCGTCGATGCTGCCGCTGATGCCTACGAGCTTTGGCTCGCCCTCGAAGCTCGGAAGCGGTGAACCGTCACCCATGTATGTGTGGATGAAGTGTCCCTCGCCTGCGATAGGATTGTTGTAGCTGAATGTGTATCTCTGACATGACTCGGGGTTGCCGTTAGCGCTCTTGAGTATTGACATTGCGTAGTTGAAGCCCTTGTCGTCGAAGCGGAGTATTCCTGAGATACGAGGTGTATAGTTAGGAGCATCGTCCTCGAATTCGCGTGTGCGGAGGGACTGCTCGAATGTGAACTGCTTGTCCATGAGCTCGTAGATAGTATCGGTCTGGTCGCCGTTTGTTACGATGAGTTTGTTGCCGAGTACTCTTACGGGAGCGTAGATTATAAGGTGGGGATCAGTGAGCTTTGAAGGATCGAAAGCCTCTGTGCGGATGCCTCTGCCTTCCTCGATGAATACGCGGTTGCGGCTGTTCTCACTTCTTCCCATGATGAAGTATGCTGTAACTGCGTATTTTCCGCAGTCTGATTTACCTATAACGATACCTCTTCCGGGGTATGCGTTTGAACTGAGTTCTTTTGCAAGATCAAGCTTTATCATAGTGATAACTCCTTTCGGTCATTTGATGAAGAATGTATATATGCAGTCTGCGATCACTGTCACAAGCAGTGCAGCTGCGATGATGTTTATTGTTTTTCGGCTCGGCTTGGAGAGGAGCCGGTCATATAAAGGCTGTACCGCATACATGAATAGCAGTCCGCCGAGTCCGAAACGGACCGAGGTGGAAAGGGCGATACGTGCCTGATAATTGTACTTGTAATCGGCGTAGGTCTGCCATGGCCAGCTTCCTGTGGCGGCTTCGAGTATGTAGCTGGCGGCAAGCTCGATAAGCGTTGCAACTGCCATGCACCCGACGAATATTATCAGCGGTTTGACTATATTCAGCCATTTCAAGTCCTTCTTCCGCATAAGTGCGCCGAAGCACAGCAGGAAGGTGAGGGCGCCTACACCGTATACGGGACAGTAGGGACCGAAGAGAACTCCTCTGTTTGTGAAGCCCCAGCGGTATACTACAACTTCAAGGAAAACCTCATAGCACCAGCCCAGTATCGCATACAGCCAGAAGCAGATGAACAGCTGGGGGACGGTGCGCTTTTTTTCAGCAGTTTTTTTCATATACGTATTTTTCACATATAGATGTTTAGCAGTATAACTGTTGTTTTATGAGAGACGGTCCTTTGCGGACGCTGTTTTATATGTATCAGCTTTTAACGTAAGCCTTACCGTCGATTATATCTATCCTGTCCTGACAGAACAGGGATACAGCTTCGGGGAGAAGCTTCCACTCGACGTTTTCCATGATACGGCGCTGAAGTGTTTCGGGAGTGTCGTCCCTTTCAACGTTTACCGTACCCTGTAATATTATAGCGCCTGCATCAGCTTCCTCGTTGACGAAATGTATCGTAGCTCCGCTTACTTTTACGCCGTATGCAAGAGCCGCTTCGTGTACTTTAAGTCCGTAGAAGCCCTCTCCGCAGAAGGAGGGGATGAGTGCAGGGTGGACGTTTATTATCCTGTAGGGATAGGCTTTTGTAACACACTCGTCAAGTATGGTCATAAAGCCTGCAAGTACCACAAGGTCGGCTTTTTCTTCGTTGAGTGCATCAAGTATAGCCTTGCTGTAGCTCACGCTGTCGGAGTATTCCCTGCGTGGGATGACTCTCGAGGGGATATCAGCGTTCTTTGCCCTTTCAAGAGCGTAAACGCCCTCCTTCGAGGATATTACGCAGGTTATCTTTCCGCCCTTGATGATGCCTGACTTTTCAGCATCGATAAGAGCCTGAAGATTAGTTCCGCCGCCCGAAACGAGAACAACTATGTTTTTCATTGGTATCACTTCCTGATAATTGAAGTTCAGACTATTATCTCCAGAACTATGCCGAGTATCACAAGCAGCGCTCCGCCAACGGCAGCCGCTGCACCTCCGAGGTCTATCTTCTGCTCCTCGTCTGCGAACCAGAATTTGTCGGGGACGACGGGGTTGACTCTTACGAGCACCTTTTCACCCACATCGTGCTTGATGAGATATCTCTCGGTATAGCGTCTGTGGACGACCTGTCTGGAGTGTCCGTCATTTTTTTGTATTACAGCGATAGGAGCGTAAAGTCTTCTCATTACGTGTCCTCTCAGCTTTATTTTGTCATCTATTCCTGTTACTTCTGCAGGATATGTCTCGGCGTTGTCTATCTCCTTCTTTCTTACCCAGCAGAAAAATAAGCCGCCTGCAAGAAAGAATAAGCCAAACAGCGAGAATGCGATCATTATGATGACCTCCTGTTATTCGGGGAACTGTACATGTCCCGGTATTATTTCTGTATCGTCATAGGAAAGGGGGATGTTCTCGTCGATTATCTGCTGACCGTAAATATCGGTTATGCGGAATGTGAAGGGACCTTTGCCCATTTCCATTGACTCGAAGTAATTGTAGGGACGGCGCTGTATCTCTACGAATTCGCCGTCTTTAAGGTATTCCAGCTTTGTTATGGGGTAGCGGTGGTTCCTAACCTGTATACCGCACCAGAATTCGGTAGTTCCTACCTTGTACTTGTAGCATACGGGAGCGTCCGCAGCTGTATCAAGGGGGACTATCTTCCAGCTTACAGGTACTCTGCCCTTCTCTACGGGAGCTATAAGCGGAAATGCATCGGTATAGAGGTCAAGATCTCCCTTTTTGCCCTCGGGGAGTTCATCCGTTACCAGCATATTTATGGTGCCCAGTTCGCCTGTAACTTCAAGATATGCACCTGCAAGCTGAGCTTCGTTATAATCGGCGTGGTTCATTGCGACTATCCAGTAATCGTGTGAAACGGGATCAAGCATTGCGTGTCCGCCCACATAGCCTCCGCCGTAGAATGTGCCTTCACCTGTATGTACGGTGCCTTTTGGTTCGAGGATGCAGCTTTCGTCTATAGTGACTTCGGTCGTTATAGGTGTGGTCGTCTCGTCAGTGAAACCCTTTCCGTGATTAAGAAGGAAGTCTGAAAGCAGTTTCAGCTTCGTTCCGGACAGACCTGTCTGACGTGCAGCCACCAGATCAAATGTGTTGACGATCCCGTCGCCGTTTATATCCATTGCTGTTTTCTGTGCGGAATCCGCAGTTACAGCTGTTGAGGAAAGTATGATCGCAGCGGCAGAGATCACGGAAATGATCGCTTTTTTCATAGTATCCACCTCGCATTATATATGAAAATGGAAGTAGATCAGCACAATGCCGATTAATATTATGATCGAGGCTGCAACGAATTTATAGGCTGCTTCACGCAGTCTGAAGCCTCTTTGGGAACCGTAGTAGCAGGTCTGGGGAGAGTACTGATCGTATCTTATGGGAATGGTATTTCCGTTCTCAAAGGCGTAAAGACAGTCCTTATATACGGAAGACATCGCCTTGCAGTAAGGCAGCGCAGTCTTAACGTCCATGCCCTCTTCCGTGCGGAAAAGGAGCTGAGGACTGTATTCACGTCCTATGATAGGGATAAAGTGCCATAAATGAACAGTGTACTTTTTGCTTATTGCCGTAACTTCGGCGTCCGCAGGGAGGTATTCCGCTTCGGCTGCCATTTTGCGGCGGCATTGCAGTATACCTGCGGCAATGAGACATATACCCGCTGCTATCAGGACTATGCCCGATATGATGAGAAGGTACATATCAGCAGATGATAACGCCCTCTTCCGACTCTGTCAGCTCGCCGAGGATGTATGCATCTTCGCCTGCTGCCTTAAGTACGGATACAGCCTTGTCTGCGTCATTTTTGTCAACGCATACTATCATTCCAACGCCCATGTTGAAGGTGTTGAACATGTCACGCTCCGGAATGCTTCCGCTGCGAGCGATAAGGTCGAATATAGGAAGCACCTGAACTGCATTGCGCTCGATCTTTGCAGCAAGGTTCTTGGGGAGTGAACGTGGGATGTTCTCGTAGAATCCGCCGCCTGTTATGTGGGATACGGATTTTACTGTAACCTGATCTATAAGGCTCATTATTGCCTTTACGTAGATACGTGTGGGAGTAAGGAGAGTTTCGCCGAGAGTAGCTCCGAGGTCATCGAAATGCATAGCGAGGTTCTGCTCGTTCACATCGAAAACGCTTCTTACGAGTGAGAAGCCGTTTGAGTGTACGCCGCTGGACTTGATAGCGATAAGAACATCGCCTGCCTTCTGGGTATCGGGCTTAAGGAGCTTATCCTTGTCCACAACACCTACAGAGAAGCCTGCAAGGTCATACTCGTCCTCGGGCATAAGGCCCGGATGCTCTGCTGTCTCTCCGCCGATGAGAGCGCACTCAGCCTGAACACAGCCCTCAGCAACGCCTGAAACGATCTGAGCGATCTTTTCGGGAACGTTTTTGCCGCAGGCGATATAGTCGAGGAAGAACTGTGGCTTTGCGCCGCAGCAGATGATATCGTTAACGCACATTGCTACGCAGTCGATACCGACTGTATCGTGCTTATCCATGATAAATGCTATCTTTATCTTGGTGCCTACTCCGTCAGTACCCGATACGAGTACAGGCTTGTTTATGCCTGTCATATCCAGCTCAAAGAGACCGCCGAATCCGCCGATGCCTGAGAG
>AUXO011283519.1_pt1 | contig 11686 bp, 10 predicted proteins | sample 768731 | NCBI WGS metagenome assembly AUXO01 (sample SAMN02715735, study PRJNA202380) | gut metagenome | biome: sheep rumen | host: Ovis aries | place: New Zealand: Palmerston North | reverse complement strand
AACATAAATAAAATTCATGAAATACAAATGTCATGGTTTACTTGGAGAAATAATGCTAATACCATAACTATGGTACTTTTATCATTTTTATTTGCATGTTTTACAGGACTTATGGCTCAAGTATCAATAGCTATTCCATGGAGCCCCGTACTCATTACATTCCAAACATTCGCCGTGTTACTTTCAGGTGTTTTCCTAGGTAATAAATGGGGCGGATTCAGTATGTTATTATACACCCTTTTAGGTATAATGGGTATGCCATGGTTTACTAATATGAATCATGGATTAAGTTTTATATTTGGAGCTAGTGGTGGTTATATAATCGGATTTATAATTGCAGCAACTGTTGTAGGATTTGTATTTGACCACTATGCTAACGCAAGAAAACCTATACAAACAGTCATTCTAATGACTTTCGCAAACTTTGTATGTATCTATATTCCAGGACTAATTGGATTATATAATGCAATGTTAACAAAAGGTACCGTTTTAACTATAAGTCAATTATTATTAATGGGAGTAGTTCCATTTATAGTAGGTGATTTATTAAAAATAGGTCTAGCTTCAGGTATTTCTACAGCTATATTACCAAAAGAAGAATAATTTCTTCTATTAACTTTTTTTAATGAAAAAATATCCTTTATAAGAATATATTCTATTTTTTGATAAAATAAGACTTTTTATATAAAAATAATAATTCAGATAATTTTATAATACGATGTAGTTATCTTTCTATTTTTCATAGTGATAATCAACAATCTTATCCTAATATTCAACGGACCCAAAAAAAATAGGTTAGCTCTAAAAAATAGTTTTACTAAAATCAAATGAAAAAAGAGAAAAAATATTATTCACTATGAATTATGTTTGAATCTTTACGTACATTATTATCTCTATTTAACCAGGCCGTATTATAGGCATCTTTAAGTGTATGCATATCAACACTTGTGTAAATTTGAGTTGTACTTAGATTACTATGACCTAATAACTGTTGAATAGCTCTTATATCCACACCATTTTTAAGTAAGTGCGTTGCAAATGAATGTCTCAACACGTGAGGTGTTACTTTTTTAGTTATTCCTGCCTTTTTAGCGTATTCTTTAATCATTAATTGAACATATCTTGAAGTTAATGGTCGATTTCTTTGATTTACAAATAAGTATTCATTATCCATATTTCTTTTATCTAAATACTCATGTATAAGTCTTAATGTCTCATTATCAAATATAACCAACCTATCTTTTTCACCTTTACCTCTTATTCTTATGGTATGTTCTTGTTCATCAATAGCATCTGTTTTTAATGTTATTAATTCAGAAATCCTTAGACCTGTTGAATATAATAAAGTTAGTGTTAATTTATTTCTAAGATTTGTTATATTCTGAGGGTTTGATTTCTCAGGATTATAATCATTATCCTTTGCATGAATCAAATCATAAACTTCTTGTTCATTTAATGCTTTAGGTAATGATTTTGTTCTTTTTGGTATTTTAATCTGGTCAGTGATACCTACCTCTATATATTCAAAGAATTTCTTTATAACGACCGTAACTAAATATAAATAGTTCTGTGAAACTTCTTTGTCTCTTTTTAAATGTTGTAGATATCGTTTAAATGACCTAAGTAATGATAATTCATCTTTTAATTTTTTTTCCGATAATAAAAAATCATAAAAGTTTTCTAGTATGGATTTATATGTTTTTAAAGTATTTGAAGAATAACTTTGTATATCCATATCTAAAATATAATCCTCAATTTGATCTTCAAAATCTAATTCTTCTAAGTAAGTACTTACCATGATTTCATCTCTAAAAACATTATCAAAAAAAAGTAAGAGTGATGAAACTCTTAATTTCTTATTTAGTTATGATTTTTATGGTTTCAGGTTTTTTTACAACTTCGCTCATTTTGACTGCAGCTAAACATTCTATATTTTTTTCACGAGCTAAATCCACTAATCTTTGACTTATTATACCATCAAAAACAACAGTATATATATTATCCATCTTTTTTATTTCATTGAATAAATTTTGTACTTCAACTGTTTTAATAATGTTAAATTCTTTATCCAACAAATTACCTGTATTTGTACCAGATATGCTAGTCAACATTTTTTCATATTTATTTTCTGTTATTTCTTTTGGATTTGTTTCAGCAGGTTTTTCTAGTTTTTCTGATTCTTCTTTATCAGAAAATACTGTTTGAACAGAATCTACGTTTTCATCTTGTTTAACTGAGTTATTGTAGTTAATATTTTGAATTGATTGTGATTTTTCGAGAGGTTCTGCTTTATCAGTCCTTTCTGAATCTTTTGTATTTTCAGTTTTATCTTGTATTACTGATTTATTGTGAAATTTGTGTTGATTATGATTATAATTTGCATGATGTACTATTTTATTGACTGATGTTTTATTTTTGAGTGCGTATAATACTTGATCTTTATCTAAGTATTCTACTTCTTGTCCTCTAGGGGCTCTTGTTACATAATCAATATTACCTACTTGAAGTAATTCTTTTAGTATTAAGTCTCCACCCCTATCACCATCTAAAAATACTGTTACAGTCCTTTCTTTAGTTAAATCAGCAACTGTTTGTGGTACATTAACTCCTTCAACAGCTATTGTATTTTTTATTCCATATTTTAATAGATTTAATACATCTGATCGTCCTTCAACGATTAAAATTGCATCTGAAGTAGGAGTATTTGGTCCTGCTGGTAATTTATCATCACCATATTCAATAATTTCAGGTATTCTTATGGATTCTTTAACTTCATCAATCATACGAGAACTTTCTGGGGTAAATTCATCCATCATGTTCCTGTATAATTCTTTAGCTCTTTCAACAATAGTTTGTCTTTTTACAGCACGTACATCTTCAATTTTTGTAATATGAATACTTGCTTCACAAGGTCCAACCCTATTGATTGTTTCTAATGATGCTGCTAGTATAGTTGTTTCTACTCGATCCAAACTAGACGGAAGTACGATTTCACCTTTTGTTCGACCAGATTTATTAGACATGTCGACTTTTATCCTACCGATTCTTCCTGTTTTTTGTAATTCCCTTAAGTCTAAACTATCACTTAATAAACCTTCAGTTTGTCCGAATATTGCACCTACTACATCAGGTTTTTCTACAAAACCCTTAGCATTAATTTGAGCATGAATTAAATATTTAGTAGTTGTAATTTCATCTTTAACCATGTAATAATAATCTTCATCATTATTATATTTGGCTTCTTTTTTATATGACATCTTTTTCGCCTTATAATTTTTAAAGTAAATTAAAATGTTATAAGAAATGAAAAAAAATCATTATTATAATATTTATTCTAATGTATGAATTGTTAATCTTATAATTCTAATTAAATTAATCATGATACTAAAACAAAATTTTAGTATTATTTCAGAATTATGTATACTTAATAACTTTTTACTTCGTTATATAATATACAATAAATTGTATATTTCAGGTACTATATTATTCTTATGGTGCTAAAAATAGATTCAAAAAATATTTATCCAAACATGATTAAATAATATATTCTACTTAAAACAAATAGTAAAATGTATATTATAAATAAAATCGGAGGATTTTTAAGAAATGGAAAATGCTTTAATTAGAGTAGTTTTAGACATACTAAAACCACACAGCCCCTCACTACCATCATTTGCTATGTACTTAAGTAATCTTGATGGTGTTGACGGAGTCAATATTACATTAATGGAAATCGACAAAGACACTGAAAACATTAAAATTACAATGGAAGGTCCTGACCTTAACTATGACCAAATTAGAGAAGCTATAGAACATTATGGAGCATCAGTACATAGTGTAGATGAAGTTGTTGCTGGAAAAAAATTAGTTGAAGAAGTAACAACTCCTCAAGACTAATATTATAAATACGTTATAACCTCCCTCAATTTTTTAAAATTATAACTTTGGAAATGAAATAAAATGTCAAAAGGAAAAATAACACCTAAAAATATTTTACATCAACATAAGAAAAAAAATAATCCTATCACATTAGATAATTTACTTGAAAAGGCAAGTTCTAACAATGTATCTGATGCAATGAAAAATTTATATGGAAAACAAGGATTAATTAAAGACATTAAACCAATAGACCCCTCATATAAAGTTGTTGGTAAAGTAAGAACTGTTAAAACTAACTCAAATGATTGGGGTACTGGAATCAAAGCAATATATACATCTGAACCAGGAGAAATATTATTTATAGATTGTTCTGATTGTGAAAATGCTATATGGGGAGAATTAGCTTCACAAGCAGCTAAAGAACATGGAATTAGTGCAACTATAATTAATGGTGCTAGCCGTGATACTGAAGATACTTTAAAAACCGGATATAAATTATTCTCAAAATGTACTAAGTCAAATGCAGGACAACCATTAAATGAAGGTTCCATTAATGAAAGACTTGTGATTGATGATAATATTATTATCAACGGTGATATCATTGTTGCTGACCAGGATGGAGTAATAATTATTCCACAAGAAAAAGTTGATGAAGTAATAAAAGAAGTTAATGATATTAAAAAATTTGAGTCTAATTGTGTCAAACAACTAACAGAAAACAAAGCACGATTAGATAAACTAATAAATATTTAATTAATAACCTCCAACTATTATTTTTTTGAAAAAAATTTATAATTTATTATCTGAAATATTTAATTATGTATGAAGAAATAATAAATAAAAATATAGGAATTATCGGTGCTGGAAATATTGGACAAGCACTCACATGCAAATTAATAAATAAAAATTTTCCCAAAAATCAGATAAGAATTTCACATAATAATTCAAAATCAACAACAGAAAAATTAAGAAAATTATCACTTGAAAATAATATAACTAGTAATAACGAAATCATTGAAAAATCTGACATAATTATATTTTCAGTAACACCACAAGATTTTAAAGAAATGCCTAAATTTGAAACTAATTCAAAACAGAAAATAATATCATTTATGGCAGGAATTGAAGTGGAAAATTTAATTGAAAAAACTAATAATGAGAATATAACAAGAGTTATGCCAACAGGACCTGATACGATAATAAATTCTTCTGCAATTGCTGGTTTATACCCAAATGATAATTTTACAGCCAAATTACTAAATTTCTTAGATATTCACTTTTATGTCGTGAAAACAAGTTATCAAATGGATTTAATGACTCTTGTTGGATGCTTACCTGCAGTATATTGTATTTGTGATCCTACCAGTGAAGAAAATATGAATGCTATAATTAAAATAGCAAAAGATTTTCCTGAATTTATAGATGCATCACTAAAAACAATTTCGTTAGTTCCAAAAGAAAATAAAGAAGCATTTGTTGAAAAAGTTTCAACTCCCGGAGGAGTAACTGAAGCTATAATAACCAGTTTAAGAGAAGGTAATTCATTATACGATTCATTGATAAAAGGTATTGAACGGAATCATGAATTATCTTAAAAAATTATAAAAATTTTATAGAACGTTTAAAGCTATTAAAATCATTTAAATAGTTTACTTAATTTTTTAAAAATGTTTTTAGTTTATAATTTTTTTTATAGCTTGAATTAAAGAAATAACAGAATTTTTAAATGATTTTTAATATTCAATTTTTTATTATTAAAACTGTTTTATATATAAAGGTATCCAAAAGTATAAATAAGATAAAATATAAAATATTAAGCAGTGAAAAAAATACACCAAAATTGAATTAAATTCAAAAAACTAATATTATCTTAGAATGAAATAATAACCACAAGAAATCATGAACTCCAAAAAACTTACTTAAAACTAATTTTAACATAATTTCATTAAGACAAAAATATCCGAATTATTTTATTCAAAATAATATTTTTTAAAGATTGATAGAAAAATGTCTAATAAAAAAATTAAATTTAAAAAAATAGGTACTGTTAGTCATATTAGTAGCACTAATAAGATAATAATACCCTCAAAACAAACTCCAAAAATTGGCTTAACACTAGTTAATAAACAGAAAAAACCAATTGGCAAAATTAGTGACATATTTGGATCAACTAAGAAGCCATACATATCAGTGAAAACAAATAAAAAATTTAAAAAAGTCAAAGAAGGAGATGAAATATACTTACCGCCAAGAAAAAATAATAGAAGGAGGATGAAAGTACGGCACTCTTAAAAAGAAAAAGAAGATATGGGAGACCACGTAAAACTACCACCCAATCTAATTCAACAAATAAGACAATATCTGAAGAAAATCCAGATACAACAGAAAATACTACATCCGAAGCTGTTAAAAAACTTAAAAAACCAATAAAAGCAAAAGTCAATGATGAAACAGTGGAAAATTCAGAAAAACACACAACAACAATTATTGAAAAACAAGAACCACCTAAAAAAAGAGGACCAGGAAGACCAAGAAAAAACAAAGACACCACTGAAAAAACAGACAAACCTAAACGTGGACCAGGAAGACCAAGAAAAAACAAAGACACCACTGAAAAAACAGACAAACCTAAACGTGGACCAGGAAGACCAAGAAAAAACAAAGACACCACTGAAAAAACAGACAAACCTAAACGTGGACCAGGAAGACCAAGAAAAAATAAAACACCAGAAGAAGAACCAGAAAAACCAAAAAGAAAAAGAGGAAGACCAAGAAAAAACAAAACAACAACTGATGAAACAAGTACCACTACCGAAAAACCAAAAAGAAAAAGAGGAAGACCAAGAAAAAACAAAACACCAGAAGAAGAACCAGAAAAACCAAAAAGAAAAAGAGGAAGACCAAGAAAAAACAAAACACCAGAAGAAGAATCTGATAAAACAGAAAAAACCAAAAAAACTAAAAAAACAAAAGAAAAAAATAAAAAGCCAAATCCTCTACTTGAAATCATGGATAATTTCAAAGATGATAAAACAAACGATGATGAAGAAGACAATTCCAATGATGACTTAAATGATTTCAACATATCTGAACCAATGGCTCAATCTGATGTTATAATTCCAGAAGAATCTGATATAGAACTAATGACAAACTCAGATATTGATGTTGAAGAAATCATAAAAATTGACACTACAGAATCAGAAGATTTAGAATACGAACAAACAAATATCAATGGTCTTACTGAAAAAGAACAGATGAAAGAAGATGTAGCTGAAATTGAAAAACAAGAAACCATCTGTCCTGAATGTGGTTCAACAAAACTCATCAATGACCATGAACGTGGAGAAGTAGTATGTGGTAATTGTGGATTAGTAATTGATGATAATCTTGTCGATATGGGTCCTGAATGGAGAGCATTCGATCACGAACAAAGAGATAAAAGAACAAGAGTAGGAGCTCCAATTACATATACAATACACGATAAAGGTTTATCAACAATGATAGACTGGCGTAACAAAGATATCTATGGAAGAGATATACCTGCAAGAAACAGAGCACAATGGTACCGACTCAGAAAATGGCAGAGAAAAATTAGGATAAGTGGAGCTACAGAAAGAAACTTAGCATTTGCTTTAAGTGAATTAGACCGTGATTCATCCAGATTAGGTTTACCAAGATCAGTTCGTGAATCTGCATCAGTTATTTACAGAAATGCTGTAGAAAATAAACTCATACGAGGACGTAGTATTGAAGGTGTGGTGGCTGCATCATTATATGCTGCATGTAGAAGATGTAAAGTACCACGAACACTTGATGAAATTGCAGAAGTTTCAAGAGTAAGTAAAAAAGAAGTTGGAAGAACATATAGATTCCTTACACGAGAATTACATATCAGACTTCCACCTACATCTCCAATAGATTACGTTCCTAGATTTGCTAGTGAGTTAAATTTATCAGGAGTAGTTCAATCCAAAGCTATTGAAATAATTAACCAAGCAATGGATAATGGATTAACAAGTGGTCGAGGACCAACTGGTGTAGCTGCAGCTGCATTATATATTGCTAGTGTTCTATTAAATGAAAGAAAAACACAACGAGATGTCGCAGATATTGCTGGAGTAACAGAAGTTACAATCAGAAATAGATACAAAGAATTAACAGAACAACTAGATATGGGAGTATCATTATAGATTCTCCTAACCTTCTTTTTTAAAAAAAAAAATATTGAAACCAGATTATATTATTATTCTAAAAAGAACTAGTTTTAAAAAAAAAAGATAAAAAAAATAATTTAATTTAACGTTTTAATAAAATATTTGCTATCCATATAATTACGAATATTGCAACAACAACGTATAAAATTTTTCTTTGTTTACTAACTTGTTGTTGTCTCATTTTATATTGTTCCTGACATTTATCAGAACAAAATGATTCTGATAATGGTACAGGTTTACCACAAATTGCACAATGTCTATGAGCTTCAACTGCCATGATTTTATCCTCCTTAACTTTTAATGAGTGTTCCAATTGGTTCTGTTATAGCTTTTTTAATATTTTCAGGAGTATTACCATTTACTACAACTGTTTTAATACCAGAACGTTTAATAATTTGAATAGCTGTCTGATCAATAAATTCATAAGTACCAGCTTTAGTTTCATTTGTTGAAATGATTTCCATCAATTCATCAGTACTTACTTCATTAATAAGTTTAGCATCCTCAAATTTATTAGGATCTTTATCATACAATCCATCAACACTAGTCGCATTAATAACTAATTCTGCACCAACATATTCTGCAAGTATACTAGCAACAGCATCAGTACTATGAGCTGGTTCAGTACCACCCATTATTACAATTTTATTACATGCTGAGTATTCTAATGCTTCCTGGAAATTAGTAGGTATACCTGGATAAGATACATCTTTAAGAGCTAATTGTAATAAACGTGCATTAATACGTGTAACCTGAATTCCAATTTCATCACATATAGATTCAGATTCACCCATATCTCTTACTACACCAATATAATCACGAGCAGGTCTTCCACCACCAACGACTATAAAAATTTCATGATCATTATTAAGTTCTTTTATAATTTTAGCATAATTTTCGAATCTTTTATTATCATATTCTTTTAATAGTATAGATCCACCAATTGCAATTACTATACGCATTAAAACTACTCCTAAGTTCATTAATCTATTACATAAAAATAATAGTTAAGTTCTTTTATTATTAGTAATTTATATCAAATATTATTGATATAGTTATTTATCCAAAAAGAGTACAAGCAAAATATAAAATACTAAAGGAAACATAAATATTAGCAAAGTATATAAGTACTAATATTTTTTAAAAAAAAATTACAATTTATTTATTAGATTAAATCACTGATTATTATGAACATTTAACAGATACTTAAAATGAGAATACCATCTAAAACATGCTTAACCTCCATAAATGTATTCTTATTAATCTAATAAAGAAATAATCACAATTATCAAATCATTTTAAAAAAAATAATAACTCAATAGGGGACTATTATATGAGTGAAGTATCTTCAAAAGAAATGTATGAAGTAAAAAAAACACTAAAAGAATTAGAGGATAAAAGAGGGCGAGGAACTGAATTAGTCAGCGTTTATATACCGCCGGATAAACAAGTAAGTGATGTAACAAAACAAATGCGTGACGAATTAGGACAAAGTTCTAATATAAAAAGTAAACAAACAAGAAAAAACGTACAATCTGCAATTGAAGTAATAATTCAAAGATTAAAATTATTCCCAAAACCTCCAGAAAAAGGGTTAGTATTATTCGTAGGAATGATACCAAAAGGAGGACCTGGAACAGAAAAAATGGAAACATATGTATTCCAACCACCAGAAACAGTCCAAACATATATTTACCACTGTGATAACCAATTCTTTGTAGATCCACTAAAACAGATAATAGAATATAAAGAAGTTTACGGTGTTGTTGTATTAGATAGAAAAGAAGCAACAATAGCAACATTAAGAGGAAAAAGAATTGACATAGTCAAACAATTAACTAGTGGAGTACCTGGAAAACATAAAGCTGGAGGTCAGTCACAAAGAAGATTCGATCGTGTTATTGAATTAGCTGCACATGAATTTTTAAAACGTATTGGTAGACATGTTGATGAAGCATTCCTCCCAATTAAAGATGAACTAAAAGGAGTATTAATTGGAGGGCCTGGACATACAAAAAATGACTTTGTGGAAGGTGAATACTTACACTATGAAATTAAAGACAAAGTAATCAACATAGTTGATACATCATACACAGGAGACTTTGGTGTAAGGGAAATTATAGATGAATCTGAAGACACTCTTGAAGAAATGGACATTATGCAGGAAAAAAAATTCATGAAAAGATTCCTGACTGGTCTTATATCCGAAAATGGACTTTCAACTTATGGTGAAAAAGAAGTTAGGACAAACTTACAAATGGGTGCTGTAGAAGTATTGCTTATATCTGAAAATCTTAAAACAAAAAGACAAACATACACATGCCCTGCATGTGGAACAATAGAAATGCTGACAACAAAACAACACCAGGAAGCACCAGAAAAAAGATGTCCTAAATGTAATGAAACTATGAAAATCACAAAAACTCAAGATACAGCAGAAGAATTAATTGAATTAGCTGATGAAGTAAATACCCATGTAGAAGTTATTTCAATTGAAACAGAAGAAGGAAACCAATTAGATAAGGCATTTGGTGGAATTGCCGGAATTTTAAGATATAAAGTGAAATAATACTTTATCTTCAACTTTTTTTTTAAAAAAAAATAAAAATAAGTACAATTATTTTAATAATTTACAAAGAGATAGTTACTATGAATTCTAGAAAACATTTTTTTAATGAAAAAAATATAAATAGGCTTCGTGAAATTACATCAAATAATATATTCGAACTTAATAAAGAAAGAATGGAATATATTAATGAAAGAAATAAAAAACATGATGTAAAAAAATTAGAAAACGATGAAATTAATGAATGTAATCTATGTGGTTACAAAACAGAATATGAATTCTTACCCTTTTTTGGACATTATAGAAAAAATGAAGTATGTCCAAACTGTGACTCTAAAAAAAGAATTAGAGCATTTGACTTTTTTTTAAAACATTATACTGATCTTTTTGAAAAAGAAAATAAAGTATTACATGTTGCTCCTGAAATACCTATGGCTATTGAACTGGAAAGAATTAATGGTGATAATTACATAGCTTGTGACATAGATGAAAATAGGCCAATAAATAAAGAAACCATAGATATCCACTCAATTCCTTATGATAATAATACATTTGATTATGTGATATCCAGTCACGTTATGGAACATGTATTTGATGATGATGCTGTATATAAAGAAATATATCGTGTTTTAAAACCGGGAGGAATGTATTTATTTTTAATTCCATCATTATACAGTTTAAAAGACACTTTTGAATTCAAACAAACAAATACAAAAGAACTTAAAAAACGATACAATAAACAAAGTGACCATATGAGATATTATAGTCATGATGATGTATACAGAAAACTTTTAAGAGCCGGTTTTATAATAAAAAGAGAACAGGCACTAACCTTAAAAAATTATTTTTTAGATGAAACAAAAAAATATAATATTAGTCCTGATCCTATATACATTGCAATAAAAGAAACAGAGGAACGATTTAAAGAATATAAAACATATGAATGTAACGTATGCGGATACAAATCAGTTCATGAATGCCCACCTCGAAAAAATGTACCTAATAATATTTGTCCAAAATGTCGTTC
>AUXO016922473.1_pt1 | contig 11687 bp, 18 predicted proteins | sample 768731 | NCBI WGS metagenome assembly AUXO01 (sample SAMN02715735, study PRJNA202380) | gut metagenome | biome: sheep rumen | host: Ovis aries | place: New Zealand: Palmerston North | reverse complement strand
CAATCGGGTTTGAGTTCTTTATCATTATCTATTAAATAATTTCTTGGATTTCTTATCATTTGATTTATTACAGTAAAACCAAAAAATTTATTACCAACTATTTCTTTAACATTTTTATCATTAAATAAATTATCAAACAAAAATGGTTTATCTGGGCAACCAATGTTTTTAATATCTACATTTAATGGTTGCACTTTATTATCTTGTATTAATGAATTCATTGTCGTCAACACGGTCTCAAAATATTTTGCATACTTTGATTCCAATGCTTCAAACATATGTTTTAATATAATAGATAAGTGTTTCATGTTTGCTTTATAATTAAAAATAATATATACAAATTTGAAATTTTCACAATAAAATACTATTTTTTAATTAAATTAAGAAATATATTTTATGAATAAGTTTAAGAAAAATTGGCAAATTATATTAATAGTGCTATTAGTTTTATTTGGAATGAACAAATGTGTATCATCTTGTTCAAATAAGACTATGTATGAAGCATCTGAAAAAACTCGTGTTGAACAAGTAGATTCATTAAATAATGTTATAAAGACAATGAGTGATTCTATTGTTGTTTTGAATACAAAAATAGATGTTTATCAGGAAAGGGTATCTGGTTTGAATGCAGCACTATCAATACAAGATGAAGCTAATCGTAGAATTTCTGAAGCAAAGAAAAACATAAACATTAACGTAAAAAGAAAATAAATGGCAAAGCAGAATTCAATTGAACAGAACGGTGTGATTACCGAAAATCTATCAAACTCAATGTTTAGAGTTGAACTTGAAAATGGTGTAGAGATTTTATGTCATATCTCAGGTAAGATTCGTATTAATAACATTCGTCTATTGACAGGTGATAAGGTAAAAGTTGAAATGAGCCCATACGATTTGACAAAGGGTAGAATTGTAACAAGATTGAAATAATGGAAAACAAACCAATATTTACTATACCTATATTTAGTTTTTGGTATGTGATAATCTCATTAATTTTAATATTGATGAGAGTTACAAATATAGTTGATTGGTCACCAATAGTGTTGTTATTACCAATTTGGTTACCAATTGTATTTGTTATATTTATAACAGTAGTTATATATACATTAAAGGCAATAATATACTTTATAAAATGAAGATTGTATTAAACATAGATAAAGATAATAATGTTCGTTGTAATGTTGGTAAACAGGTTTATGGAGAAAATATGACAGATTCTCTAAAGACATCTGTTAATAATACTTTAAAAAATTTTCTAAAGAATAATACTCAATTGTCTGATTATGAAGAAGATTCTATGTGGATGTCTTATCGTTATTGTATAGGACGACATACAATAGCTTCACATATGCATGCTGCAGATATTTGGAAAAATTGTAAAGGACGAATGAGTGATAAACGTTCATTGTTTACTGCATTTGATATTAATAGAGAAATTGAATCATCTATGGGGTTCATTAAACCTAGTTTTCATTTCCCAATAACATCACTTAACAGGATATATACATCAGCTATTGATATATTTTGCGAATTTTTAGAAGATTACGATATTAAAGATATTAATGATTTAATTAAATATAGAGATATATATATTAAGTTATCTGATAATGAACGTGGTTATACTTTTGAAACGGTAACATGGGAAGAATGGTTACGTCCACAGGTGTTAAAGATATGTCAAGATTATTGGAAAAATGATGATATAACTGAAGATTTTGCATGGAAATTATTTATTCGTTGTAAAAATGATGAAGAAATTGGAACCGATTTTGTTCCTGAAAAATTTAAAGAATTAATAAAGGATATGCCAAAATCAGACAATTATTACATGTATGATATTGAAGATTTGTTTGTATGGAATGATTTAGTACATTGTTTTGATTATGAACATCACCATAAATCAATTTTGGTAGATGGATCTGAAGTTGAATGGTTTTGGTCATGGGTAAATAAAACAGAATTACATGATGACGGATATTATTATCGCACATTTGGTTACAAGAAAATTCGTGTACCTGTCGATAAATGGAATGGAAGTATAACTACATGGATTCCTGATGAAAACATTAAAGAAGATATCTATTAAAATGAATAAACCAATTAAAAACATATTATGTTATTCTCATTATGATTTTGATAACATAATGAAAGAAAATAATTGGATAGATACATTACCACAAGATGTATCTGCTATATCTATTTGTTCACCTAATGAGTATGATCTTGCAGAACATTGGTTTAAACATGATTATAACCAAAAGGGAGAAAATTTTAATATAAGAGTATTTAATTTAGATATTGATGATTGTAACCCATTTTGGTTTGCACATCATGAAAGTGAATGTTATGATAAAGCATTAGAATTATTTTATGAAAATAAGAAAAAACAATCAAATGCATATTTTAATAATGTTTATGTAAGTGGTCAAAATAAAGAATATGTTGATGTACTTCATTGTTTAGATTATGAAGAAGCATTTGAACTATGTTCATGGATTGATTGGAGAATACATCATGATGATACAATGTATATTCATTGCGCAGTGGGAGCAAGCCGTAGTCAGGGTGTAGTAAGATACATTATTGATACTTATAGAGATGAGTTTGACATTAAACTTAATCCAAACAACCCAAATAACACTTACAATCCACATGTCACTATGATGCTAAAAAGAGCATATAGAGAATTATTTATGAAAAATTAAAATATAATAAAAATATGAAAGACGATTTAACAATGACACCAACTCCAAAAGTTAATCCTTTGAAGTACCCATCAGTAAAATGTGATAACTGTGGTGGGGAAATATTTGAAGAGAAATATATTATAAAGAAAATTCCAGGAATGATTGTTGGAAATGGTACTGAAGATATTACTTATCCTATACCTGTTTTAGTTTGCTCAAAGTGTGGTACTATTGAAAAGACTAATAGAGAATTAATAGAAAAAGGAAATAAGTATCAAGAGGAACATAAACAAGAAAATAATGGAGGTTTGATTATATGACAAAAATTAAATTAAATAATAGATATAATTCTAATATTTGGTTAGAACATATTGGAAATAAATTGTGGACCATTAAATCAGAAAATAAAGATGATTTATATGGGTTACGATTAATTTTTGAAAATGATAACAAAACAATTCATGCTATAGATCCATCTGGTGGTCCATTTTTAAATGTTGGCACTATATTGTCTACAGAAGATAATAAGAAATATAAAATAATATCTATAACAAGTAATCTAATATTTGAATTAGATGAAATAGTATAATTATTTTTAAAACAAAACTATATTATAATATGAAATTAACTAAGAAAAGCATATATATTGGTCTTTTTGGAGTTCTTTATCTTATTGTAGCATTTAGTTCTTTTTGGCATGCATGTGCATTTTTTGGATTAGCTAATACATCATGGATGTCAATAATATTGGCGTTCGCCTTTGAGGTTGGCCAAGCTGCTGTATTGTTTAGCTTGTTAACTTCTGAAAAGGATAGAGGTAGAATAATGCCATGGGTGTTAATGACAATGTTTACATTAGTACAGGTTGTTGGTAATGTATTTAGTTCATACAAATATATTATAACTAATTCTGTTGAAAATCTTAGATATTTCAAAGAACCAATATTTATTTGGACAACATTACCTGATGATCAAGCAACGGTTATTGTAACATATGTTGTTGGAGCAATATTACCAGTGGCAGCACTTCTTTTGACATCTATGATTACTAATTACTTATCAGATCAAGAAGAAGAAAAAAATAAACTGATTTTAACACCACAAATAACTTCTGAAAATGGACCAGAAAATCCTCCTATAGAACTTAAAGATGAACAAGATGGTCCTCCAGAAGGTGAAGGATTGAGTGAAAAACAAGAAATTGAAAACCTCAATGTTGCTTTAGATAAGAAGGATGAAGAAATTGAAAAACTTAAACAACAACTAAGAGAACAAGAACAGGAGAAGGAACCTGTTAATGAGGAACCAATAGAGACAGAACCTGAAAAGGTAGATGAACCTGTTAATGAGGAACCAGAAATTGTAAAGGTACCTATGAATGAAGATCCAATAGAGACAGAACCTGAAAAGGTAGATGAAGAACTTGTGAATGAAGATCCAATAGAGACAGAACCTGAAAAAACAGAGGAACCTGAGGATGAAGATCCAATAGAGACAGAACCTGAAAAGGTAGATGAAGAACTTGTGAATGAAGATCCAATAGAGACAGAACCTGAAAAAACAGAGGAACCTGAGGATGAAGATCCAGTAGAGTCAAATAAATTAAAATCACATTTTGTTAACATATAATAAATTAAATTAAAATTAAATTATGAAAATAGATTTACTAATAAATGAGTTATTTGGTTTAAATGATAAGAATACAGATACAAAAACTTATAATTTAAACACTAAAGAAGGGTATGATGAATTTAAGAACGTCATGAATGATTTGAGAAAACAAACTAGTGGACAAACTTTATTTGGTATTGACATGGATGATTTGTTAAATACTTTAGATGAGTTATCTACAAAAATATATGAAAACTCAAAGAATGAAGAAGAAAAGGAAACACCTAAGTTCGTTGTTCCTTCAGAAAAATTGAACACAGATCAAAAACTTAAGCTTCACAAGTTAGTACAAGAATACATAGATACTATGGTTAAGCCATTTAATAATGGTGCATTATCTACAGAGCAAATAAATAATGCTTATGCTGGCTTGTATGAATTTGCTGCTTGGGTTTTGAATAAATAAACTAGTTTATTAATTTATAATGCTTAATGTAGATACATTAAAAAGTCAAATAAAAGAATCTATAGAGAATATTGTTATTCCTGCAGTTAAAGAAATAGAACTAGAACGACAACCAACAAAATCAGATATTGGAGATAAGATGGCTGAAGATCTTTCAAAAATGTTTAGCAATTTGGTGTCAGAACCGTTAGCTGAAAGTTTAGCAAATGCAATAGATTATTATGTTAAAAATATTGCTATATCTGGAATAATAATAACAACTGGTGGACCAACAACACAAATGGCTAAAATATCTGCCACACCAACTCCTATAGTTAATGGTAAAGTACCTAACACATTAGGTATTTCATAAAAATATATAAATAAAGATGAGTGCAGGCCTCTGAGTAGGACTGGGGTAAGTGATAGGCAAATGTCGACTTCTTCTTATCACGTTGATTGGATTGAAAGAGTTCCTCCGCCCAGTGAAAGGAGTTGAGTATCGTGAGAGCTCATAAGGTGCAACGCAACAGGAGGTAAAACCCTACGTGGTAATGCAATCCTCGTAATTAGCCGAGGTTTCTCTAGTTCGTAGCTCGCAAATTCACTCGTCTTTATTTTTTTGTTTAAAAAAATTAGAAAAATTCACATAATTTTAAATGTTTTGATTATTATTAAATAAATAGATAAAATTATTTGAAAATAAGTTGAATTTTTTTTGAATTTTAACAGTTGATAATACTATTTTAACAATAATAAACAAACAAAAATAAATTGACAAAAATATTTGAAAAGAAATTATGACAGAAAATGAAATTGAAGTTTTGGGTTTTGACCCAACACAGTTGGATGTATTTAATGAAAATGAATCACCTAAGGGTAATGGTAATCCTTTAATTTACAAGACTAAGCCTGCGAACAGTGTATCTGAAGATGGTGTTTATCGTGCAACTATTAAAGTTGTTTATAATCCATTTAATCTTCGTCAATCTGTTCTTGAACAACAATCTTATGCTATGCAAGATGCAAATGGATGGTTTACGGTTGTTAGTTCATTAACAAAGGGTGATAAGTCTTGTCCTATTTTTTCTGCTTGGAAGAAGTGTCATTATGCAAAGAAAGAGGAAAACTATAACCTTTGGAAGCAAGCTGCAAAGAAAGAAGAAGGTGGTAATGAGTTATTTGATAAGCGTTATGGACGTTATGTAATTGTTCAAATTCTTGAAGATAAAAATCAACCTGATTTGGTAGGTAAGTTCCTATTCTGGAAGATGCCAAAATCTATCTGGGATATTATTAATGCTAAAATGGCTCCTTCTGTAGAATCTAAGAAGGCAAAGATTCCTGTAATGGATTTCTTGTTTGGTCGTTCAATTGATCTTGAAGTTACTCCTGGCCCAAAGGATCCTGTTCATCCAGAGCGTGAACAACGTGAAACAAAGTACACTGGAGAACTTTCAGATGAAGCAGTTCCATGTGTTAATCCAGATGGTTCACCATTGCTTAATGATGCTGAGCAAGCAGTTGTTGATACTTATGTTGAGGCAATGATTCCTATTTGGAAGAGTAAGAATCCTGAAGAGCGTGCTGAGCTTGAAGCTGCTGTTAATGCAGATCCTAATACTGCAGAACTTCGTAAGGTTTACAAAAAGGTATTAGAGCAAATTAAGGGATTCTGTCCAAACTTAATCGATGAACTTGGTTATAAGCCATGGGACGATGCAACAACAGCTCGTGTTAACGCATGGATAAGTGTTGTATTATCAGGTAATAATCCTGCAGCAAATACAACTGTTCCAGAATCCGCAGATACTGCAGGTACACAACAACCAGCAACAACATCACAACCTAGTACATCACAGGTTAATACACAAACAACAACAGAAGCAGTAGATGATAATCCAGATGATCTCCCATTCTAAAAGGAGACTATTAAATATTGTGAATGCAGGGTATAAAATTACATACCCTGTATTTTTTTGTTAAAATTTTTTAAATTTAAGTATAGAAAATTTCTATATTTTAATAAAATATATATCTTAAAATTAAACATGGAAAATAAAATAAACACTGGTATGATAATGGATACTGTTGATGTAGCTAATGAAACTGCAAATAAGTCTGAAGCTTTAGAATCAGCAATAACAAATAATCAAACAAAGAAACTTGAAGAATTAGCAAAAGCATATAGAGAATCACATACACCAATGGTTAGGGAAAATAAAAAGATTGGGCGTAATGAACCTTGTCCATGTGGTAGTGGTAAAAAGTATAAGAATTGTTGTCTTGAATCAGGTAAGTATGAAAAATTAATCAGAAACATCTAATGTATGAAAGACTTTTTAAATAATGAATTACATATCGGAGATAAAGTTGCTTATATATCTCCATCTAGATATAGAAAGCAATTAAGATTTGGTATTGTAACAAAAATAACAAAAAAAGATACTGGGTGTTGGGTAAAATGTGTAGATGATTCTAAAATTGATAAACCACAATTACGTTACCCTTGTCAAGTATATAAAATATGAAAAACATTGAAGAACAATTAAAACAATTACCTGAAGAATTTGTTGTTGAGATGGAACAACAGAAAAAAGATAGATGGGTAGATGTTTATAATTTTATAATAAGTTGCTTTGATATAGAAAAAGATATTGAAGAATTAGAAGAATCTGGTATACCTATGAAAGATTTTCTCAAAAAAATTCATGACTTTGGATTTTATGGGGGAGTTAATTTTGCATTGGATCCACAAGAACAATATATAATACAATCAGAATGAAAAAATATTTAATAATTTATCATAAAGAAGATAATGATGGTTTATTCTCAGGTGCTTTGTTTTATGATTATTTAATAAATAAATTACATATAGATCCTATAGATATTGATAAACTTCCTGCTAATTATAATATATTAGTTGATTTTTTAAAGAATACTGATGAAAAGGAATTACACAAACAATATCATACAATCATTATGACCGATATATCATTTAATGATTGGAAATTCATGAAAAAATTATATAACGAATTTGAAAGTGATTTTATTTGGTGTGATCATCATTCGCCAATAATTCGTTTGTCAATGGAACATAAGTTTTCAAATATACCAGGAATTAGAGATACACATCGTTCTGCAATTCTTAATGTTTGGAAATATCTTTATGATCAATTTGATGAAGATTATAATAACAAGAATGTTCCTGAATTGTTAAGAATACTATCAGCTTATGATTCATGGTCATACGGGCGAGAAGGATTAGATTTTGATTTTTGTAGAAATGTAAATAAAGGAGCTACTATTGAATTGAATCTTGATATGGATAAAATTCTTCCTATTATAAGAAATATTGTAGAAATTTATGCAGACAAAAAAGAAAATAACAAGTTTTCTATGGAAAGTCTTATAAAAAATTTTGAAGATTATGGAAGGATATTAAATAAATATGATGATATTGTAATGGAAAATATTATTGTATCTTCTGGTGATAAAGAATGGAAATTAGAAATTCATGATAAGAAATCAAATGAATCAATTTTTAGAAAATGCTGCGCAATATTTCATCAGGGACAATCTAACTCAACTTTATTTTCCTCATTAAAAGAAACAGATCCAGATATTAAAAATGTAATTGTATTTAAACATCAACCAAATAATAACTGGGCAATATCTCTATATAATATATATGAAAATACATTATTTCATTGTGGAGATTTTTTAAGAGAAAAATATAAAGGTGGTGGACATAAAGGTGCAGCAGGATGTACACTAAATCAAAAACAATTTATAAAAATATTAAAAGAAAAAATTCTATGACAGATGCATTTGACAAAAAAATTAACATTGGAGACACTATAGTATATATGTACCAACATTATGATTGTCGTTGGGACAGTTTTCATAAAGGAACAGTTGTTGGATTTACAGAAAAATTTGTGAAAATTAGTATAGTAGACAGTGATAAAGATAATTATTGGGCTAAAAAACCTATATATGTTAATGGAACATATGAATGGATAAAAAAACCATATATATTACGTCAACCTCACAAGATTATAGTTATTTAAATAATATTAAAAAATAATGAAAAACTTTCATATGTTTTTCATATATTATTCTGGTAGTTATAAAATATTTTTCTATAGAGTGTTATTTTTAACTATATAGGATTAAGGTAATCTACCTAAGCAAATATTAGAGGCGAAAATATGTACTTAGGTGTATTTTTCATGTGAATATACCTAAGTATTTTAGTCTTTGAATAATAGAAAATAATGAGATATGTATCTATATTAAATTAATACTCGTTAACATTTATAAATATATTTTTAATGAAAACAAATGACAATTATCAAAAGAGATGGTACTAAGCAAGAGTATAACTTCATTAAAATTGTTGATGCAGTTAGTAGGACATTTAAATCTGTTGATCAAGAAGTACCGGATAAATTTCTAGAACAATTAAAAGAAGCTGTTGAAAAGCAAATAATAAAAAATAATGGAGCTGGAACAACAGTAGAAGATATACAAGATATTATACAGAAAGAACTTATTAAGCGTAATAAGTATGATGTTGTAGAAGCATTTATTAATTATAGAAGAAAAAGAGAAGAAATTCGTCAAGAAAAATCTGATTTAATTAAACAAGTTCAAGAAAAACTCTCCGCAAAAAATGTACAAAATCAAAATGCTAATTTAGATGAAGCCTCATTTGGTGGACGTTTAGGTGAAACCGCAAGTGTTGTTGCTAAAGATAGAGCTCTTAAACGTATGTCTAAAATGGGTAGAAAAAATCATGAAGGTAATATGATTTATATCCATGATTTGGATCACTTTGAACCTGGAGATCACAATTGCTTATCATTTCCATTTGATTCAAAATTAGAAACTGGTGTTAACACAAGACAAACTGATGTTCGTGCAGCCGGCTCAATAAACACTGCAATGCAATTAGTTGCTGTCAATTTCCAATTACAATCATTGCAACAATTTGGTGGTGTTGCCGCAACTCATATAGATTGGACAATGGTGCCTTATGTTCGTAAATCATTCTTCAAACATTTTAAAGATGGACTCAAATATGTTGAGAAAAAGTCTGATGAAGAAATAGAAGCAATTGTAAAAGAAATACTTGGAGAATAATAGTTAAATGAAAAGATTACTTTTATATCTATTACGATGGCAATTATCAACTCCAATATTAGCGTTTGTAACATATCTTTTAGTAGATAAATATGGTAGTGTTACAAGTGCGATAATTGCAAACTTAATTGGTGGATTAATTTTTTATAAAGTAGATAAATTAATCTTCAAGCAACATAAAAATATTTAATGATTAAAATGAAAATAACAGATATTGAAATTACTGACGAAAAATATAAAAAGTATAAAGATGCGTGGCAATATGCTATGGATATGACAGAACGCGAAACATATCAAGCAGTTGAAGGAATGTATCACAACTTAAACACTTTGCAAAGCAGAAGTGGCAATCAATTGCCTTTTACGAGTATAAATTATGGAACATGTACATTAGAAGCTGGTAGATTAGTATCAAAAGCTATACTAGATGTTGGTATGAGAGGTCTTGGTAAAAAGGGTGTTACAAGTATATTTCCATGTGGTATCTTTCAATATAAAAAAGGAATTAACGATAAACCAGGCACACCAAACTATGATTTGAAACGATTAGCTCTTAAATCAACGGCAATGAGAATTTATCCAAATTATGCTAATTGTGATTGGACTAATAATACAAATGCGTTCAAACAAGATAGAAAACAAAAAATGGATTATATTAATTCATTAGAAGTTAATGAATATAATAAATTATATAATCAAATTAAAAACAATCCAGATATTGCTATGAAAAAATTAGGATTGTTTATAAATGATAATTCATCTATTGCTATTGATGAAACAGAAAGATCAATTGAATTATTTAGCACAATGGGCTGTAGGACTGCAAATCTTTTTGATATTAATGCATTTGATAATTTCAAAAACAATGTTAAAGTTTTTAGTGATGGAAGATTTAATGATATTGATGATGTATTTTCAGCTATTCAAAAGGATGGACGTGGAAATATTTGTCCAACAACAATTATATTACCAACATTAGCATTAAATTCTTTGCGTAAAGTTGAAAAGAAAGCTATTAAAGAAAATAGAAAATATAGTAATGATGAAGTGTTTGAAGAATTTATGAAGCTTTTGGATAAGAAAATTCATGAAGCAAAAGATATGCTTATTGAAAGATTTAATCATATAGCTTCTCAATCTCCAAAGTCTGCAAGATATATGTATGAAAACCATACTATGATTGGTTATCATGAAAATGAAGGTATTATATCAGCACTTAAACATGGTACTATTGTTATTGGTCAACTTGGATTAGCTGAAACATTACAAATTATGTTTGGTTTTGATCATACATGTAAAGAAGGTATGGAATATGCTAAAAAGATAGAACAATTATTCTTAGATAGAACTTCAGAATTCAAAAAGGAATACAAACTTAATTTTGGTGTTTACTATACTCCAGCAGAGAATCTTTGTAAAACTGCAATGACAAAATTCAAACAAATGAATCCTGATTATGAGAAGGAAAATGTAACATATATTTTAGATAAAGATGGTAATAAAGTAGATAAGTTATATTTTACAAATTCAATTCATGTACCAGTTTGGTATAATTGTGATGTATTTAAGAAAATAGATATTGAAAGTGAACTAACGGGGTATTCTAGTGCTGGGTGTATTACTTATGTAGAATTAGATTCAACTTGTTTTAACAATATAGATGCTATTGAAAAAATTGTTGATTATGCAATGGAAAAGGATATACCCTATTTCGCTTTAAATATTCCTCTCAACAGGTGTAAAAACTGCGGTGAACCTATTTATGATGAAGAAGCAACAGAATGTCCAAAATGTGG
>AUXO011417636.1_pt1 | contig 11689 bp, 8 predicted proteins | sample 768731 | NCBI WGS metagenome assembly AUXO01 (sample SAMN02715735, study PRJNA202380) | gut metagenome | biome: sheep rumen | host: Ovis aries | place: New Zealand: Palmerston North | reverse complement strand
GAAAACCGAATCTGCTTATGGCTGGAGTTGTAGCTGCATTTATCCTGAATTTCATTATCAATAAGCCGCTGATACGCAGGTTTGGACCGAATGGAGGCAGCTATTCTCAGGTGATATCTGAGATAATACTGATGCTGATATATGTTGTGATGGCAATATATTGTGTAAATAAAAGGTGTGGTAACGCAGATGAAAACAATGTATAAAAAATACAATGATAGCGACCTGAATAAGCTCAAGAAGGATATGATATTTGTTATAGAGAGCTTGGATGCACTATGTAAAAAATATGATATTAATTATTTTGCTATTGGAGGCACGATGCTAGGTGCCGTAAGACATAACGGATTTATACCGTGGGATGATGACGTGGATCTGGGAATGCTGCTTGAGGATTATGAGAAATTTCTGGCTATTCCTTCAGATGAGTTTAAGGATTTTGGATTATATGCACCTGAGAAAAATCCGGGTGGTTATTTCAGTATGGTTACCAAATATTATTATAAGGATTCCAGATTTACAATTAAGCTTGCAAAAGAGAGTGGAATAGATAACATGGGGATCTTTGTAGAGATATTTCCGTTTTTCGACTTGCCTGAGAATAATAGTAAAATAGATCTGATGTACAGGCGCATGGAACTCTATAAGGCGATGTATTCGACTCTTGTTGTAAATAAGGTTGTAGTTTATGACAAGGGAGTAAAGGCTGTTATTAAAAAGGTAGTAAAGAAACTGCTGCTCGCCATGCTACATATTTTTAGATGGACACCTGAAAAAGTTGCACGATGCTATACTGATACTGCCCGAAGATATACTGACAAAGATGCAAAATATGTTGCATCCTTTTCAGATGTGTTTAATATTCAACAAAAGAAAATTTTTAAGACGCTTGATAGGGTAGCATTTGAAGATATTACAATGCCAATCCCTAAAGATTATGACCTGTACCTTAAAAGAATCTATGGTGATGATTATATGACTCTACCTCCAGAGGATAAGAGATGGAATCAGGCTGCAGAGTATATAAGATATATAGACGGGACGGAAATGAAAGAATAAGACTAAGTCTTTATAAAAATTTTTGCTTGAGGAATAGTTTATTTCTCAAGCGGATCAGAGAAGAATATCAAGCTGACAACTGTTGAGGATATAGATATATTCAAGGCACTTCTGGCAGCTAAAAGGTCTGACTGGCTTAAATAAGTCTAATAACAATGTGGAAAATAGGTAGGGTTTGATGTTAGTACTGAAGCTGATTATGGTTATAATATTACTTTCTATGCCTGTATGTGTAGGGGCTTTTTGTAATAGAAAAAACCTGATAGATATGTATGTATATGGTCAGCTGATGATGTGGGCCGTGTTTCAGATATTAGCAGTTCCTATGATTCATCTAAGATTACCATTTCTTGCACTGGTTATAGTTTTTATGCTGGCGATGCTGGTTATGACGGTACTTGGAGCCAGGAAGCTGCCGGAGATAATTAAAGAATTCGAAAAACCTTCTATTAACCCGATACTTATAATTGCATTAATCCTTATACTGGGACAGATGGCGATATATTTCTTTGGCATGCATCTGGATGAGGATGATGCCAGATGGCTTGCTGAGGCGAATGATGCGGTAGCCAAGAATAAGATGTTTCTGTATAATCCTGCTACTGGAGAATATATGGGTTCATTTAGAGGAGAAGTAATAAAAGATGCATTCTCGCCATGGTCACTTTATATAGCTTTATATGCATATGTGACTGGCCTAAATGTTTCTATGATGGCTCATACTGTTCTTGCACCTGTTTTACTTGGTTTGGCATATATGGTTTATCATATTATGTCCAAAATGCTTTTTAAGGGAAAAGTGGAGGCATCTGTTTTTTTGCTGTCGGTAGCAGTGATCAACCTTTTCTTTGCCGGAAACAGACACACGCAGTCAGTAGTGACATTGACACGTATCTGGCAGGGTAAAACTGTAATTGCAGCAGTAATGATACCACTACTTTTTGTTGTTTTTTTAGCTATACAGGAGGAAGACAGTATAGAAAACTGGTTGTGGGTGGCCGTAGCCGGTTGTGCCAGCTGTCTTTTTTCAGGTATGGGAATAGCTATTTCGCTTATCATGATGGCAGTGCTGGGTGGCTATACACTTATTACTGTTAATTGGAAACGCATACCTTTGGTTTTACTTGCTATGATCCCATCACTTGTATTTGGATTAGGTTACTATATGATGAGGGTAAACTGATATGAAATTCATTGAAGAATTTATAACTAATTCATCATCAGGAAACTATTACTATTTTTTATATATAGTCGCGATTGTTGTATTACTCATACTTTTTAAGGATAGAAGAAAAAAGTTTGTGATTCCAGCAGTCATTATTAGTGTTGTTATCTTTAATCCAATAGTATATAAGTACTGGACTGCTCTGGGTCTCTATGCATACTGGAGAGTAGTATGGGTAATCCCCGTTATTCCTGTCTGTGCAGCTCTTCCCGCTATAATTGTAGAAAAGATAAAAAATGGCAAGATAAAAATACTTGTCGGCTTGTTGTGTGCATTGGTATTTATACCAGTGGGCTCTTTTGTTTATAAGGAAGATTATGCTAAGTTTGATTATTTTGCTGATAATATGCTCAAGCTGCCGGAATCTACTGTTGAAGTAGCAATGGCGCTACTGGAAGAGGATGAAAATCCCAGAGTTGTTGCAGTTACGAATATAAGTGTATATCTCCGTCAATGTTCGGGAAAAATAGATACCATGTATGGCAGGGATATACTTGGATATATAATTCGTCCGGATAGTTATGTAAGAATGGTGGATAAAGAATTAAAAGCCGAAAATGGAAATATGGATTATGTAGCTGAAATAATGCTGAATGATGGATATGACTATCTTGTTGTTACAGAAAAAACAGGCGATAAATATCAGAAAATGGTCGATAGTGGTTTTGAATGGATAACCAACGTATCTGGATATGACATATATAAAGTGACCGGAAATAGAACAATTTTTAAGGAAAAAAATGACCTTGGTCAGGTTATAAGTGAAACCTTTGTTGATGAAGAAGGTAACCCGATAGATGGTGAAGATGGTTATTCTACTATAAAGTATGAATATGATAAAAATGGAAATATCAAAAGGGAATATTATATAACTACGGAAGGAATCCCTTATGTCGATGATAAGGGAGTTTCAGGACTTGAAAAATCCTATAATAGATCGAATCAGATGATTTCTGAAAAATATCTGGATGAAAATGGAACAGTTAAGAATAATAATTGTGGATTCGCAGAGACCAGATTTACCTATAGTGGAAATAATATTAATGGAGAGTCATATTTTGATGAAACAGGGAATCCTGTTATAAGAGAGGATGAACTATATGCTTCAAAGACTATACATAGAAATAGTCAGAGCCTGATAGATGCAGAATATTATTATGGACTTGATGGCAGCCCAGTGCTTTGCGTAGGCGGATATGCACATTATGAAAGTGAAATAAATGAAAATAAAAAAGTAACTGAGAGACGTTACTATGGTGTTGATGGAAAGCTGATTTTATGCGATGCAGGTTATGCTATCATAAAAAGGGAATTTGATGAAAAAGGAAATATTATAGTCGAAGCATATTATGATACTAACGAACATCTTGTATTGAAAGCTAATGGATATGCTAAAGTTGTTCGTACTTATAATGACTCCAAAGAAATTATTGAAGAAAGATATTACGGAGAAGATGGGAATCTGATAGAGATGCCTGGAGGTTACTCCGTTGTAAAAAGGTCGTATGACGACCAGGGAAATATAACTGAAGAATCATTTTTTAAGGATGAGACTCCGGTAATTATAGATAAAGGTTATGCAAGCATAAAAAGAATATATGAGAATAAAAACATAATAGAAGAAAGATATTATGATGAAAATGGTCAGCTGCTTGAAAAATCTGGCGGATATTCAGTTGTTAGAAGGTCCTATGATGAAAATGGTAATATTATAGAAGAGTCATATTATATTGATGAGACTCCTGTCTTAACTGGTAAAGGCTATGCCTCCATAAAGAAAGCCTATGATGATAATAACAGGGTTATAGAGGAGAGGTATTATGATGAAAACGGTGAGAGCGTGGCCTTAAGTGATGGCAATACGTCTAAAAAGTTTTCTTATGATAATACAGGTACTGTTATAACTGAAAGTTTATATGGAGCGGATGAAAAGCCTGTTTCGTGTAAATGTGGTTATTCTTCTGTTGCAAAGAAATATGATGATAAGGGTAATGTAATCGTAGAATCATATTATGATGAAGAAGGAAATAGTATAGAAATAGACCGTGGTTATGCATCTGTTGAAAGAGAGTATGATGATAATAAGAATATTATTAAAGAGTATTACTATTCGACGGATAATCAGTTGTTCAAAATAAATAAAGGTTATGCGATAGTCGAAAAAGAATATGATGATAGTAGGAATGTTATAAAAGAAGCTTATTATGACGAAAAAGAAAGACCGGTTAATTGTGTTGAAGGCTATGCTTCTATAACAAAAACTTATAATGATAATAAGCAGATTATAGAAGAAAAGTACTATAACACTGATGGAAACGCATATGTATATCCAGCAGGTTATTCAGCCATAACACAGGAGTATAATGATGATGGAGCACTTGTTTCCAGAACTTACTGTGATGAGTCGGGAAGCCCGGTGAATAGAACAGATGGATATTCAAAGGCGGAGTGGATAGCTGACATAGAAACAGGTGGAACAAATATTGTATTCTATGACCTGAATGGAGAACTAGTAGATTATAGCGGTTTAAATCTATTTGAAGGTGGGTACTCGGATTGGTCAGAATGGATGACACCTATCTTGACAAAGGATACAGCATGGTTTCAATATGGATATGCAAATCTTGGAGAAAAAGAAGCGGGTGACCCATTCACGTGTCAGATAGAAATAGAATTTAAGGATGTTAAAGCAGTAGAAGGGAAAGAATTCTTATTTAAGACACAGGGTAAAGTCGATAATGATTGGGTTTCTGGAAATGTTTCTGCTGATGGCTTGATTAATCTAACAACCCCGCCAGAAGATGGAATATACAGCTTCACTTGCACTAATTATCTAAAAGATAAATTAGTAGGCAGTAATCAGTTTTTTATGGGGTTCAAGTGTGAGAATTGGGGTGATGGATCATTCAGAGTAAGAAAGATGAAACTCGAAAAGGGAGAAAGTCCAACTGAATGGACTCAGGGACCATAATTTTTTGACATAGATTTTATTATAAAGTATACTGAAGCGGTGTATTTGAAGCAAATAAAGAAAATGAATGGAGGCCAAATGAATGGCTGATAGTGCAAATTATAGTAAGCCCGTTGGCAGTCATGATATTCAGCATGTGTTTATTATAGGGTCAAAAAGTATTGGTCAGTATGGTGGTTATGAAACATTTGTAGATCGCCTGATTGGTGAACATGAGTATGATAAAAGTATAAAATATCATGTTGCCTGTAAAGCCAATGGTGATGGACATATGGATGAGAGCAAGCTTGATGGGGTAAGGGTAACAAAAAAAAGCAAAGATGGTAGTGTTGCTGAGTTCGAGTATAAGAATGCGCATGTGTTTAAGATACCCTGTCCAAAGATAGGCCCGGCTGTGGCAATTTATTATGATAGAGCAGCTGTGAGGTATTCGATAAAGTATTGCAAAGAGAATAAGATTAAACATCCTATTTTTTATATTCTCACCTGTCGAATTGGTTTATTTATTGATGGGCTTGTGAAGCAGATTAAGTCTGTTGGAGGTAAGTATTACTTAAATCCTGATGGACATGAATTCAAGCGGGCAAAGTGGCCAATGCCAGTTCGAAAATACTGGAAGTGGTCGGAGAAAAAGATGGTCAGGGTTGCTGATTTAGTTATCTGTGACTCTGTTAATATCGAGAAATATATAAAGAAAGAATATCATCACACCAACACTACTTATATTGCATATGGTGCAGATATAGAGAAAAGTAGTATGCCGGACGATGATCCAAAGTTCACTTCTTGGCTCAATGAACATGGATTGAAGCCCGGAAACTACTATATGTGCTGTGGACGATTTGTTCCGGAAAACAGCTTTGAGATTATGATAAGGGAGTTCATTAAGTCTTCTTCGAAAAAGGATTTTGCAATAATAACTACTAAGAATGACAATCTTTTGGATGAATTGGAGAAAAAACTTAAATGGAGCACTGACTCTAGAATTAAATTTGTTGGTACTGTATATGATCCTCAACTGTTAAAAAAAATCCGTGAGAATGCCTATGGGAATTTCCATGGTCATACAGTTGGAGGGACTAATCCAAGCTTGTTGGAGGCACTTGGTTCAACAGAACTGAACCTTCTGATAGATGTCGGTTTTAATAGGGAAGTAGCACAAGAGGCTGCATTATACTGGGGTTCCAATGAGGGAGATCTGGCAGCGTTAATTGATCAGGCAGATGCCATGTCTTTAGAGGAAAGAGACTGGTATGGCAAAGCCGCAAAAAACAGGATTAAGTCTGCTTATAGCTGGAAATTTATTGGTGATGAGTATAAAAAACTGTGGGATAATGCTATGTAGTATTATTGATATATAGAAGTATATTCAGAAAAACCAGGAGGTTGTTTGAATATGGAGGAGAAAAGGATAAAGTTAGCCGATTCTCAAAAAATCGCTTTTGAGGTTTTGAAAAAAGTAACTTCGGTTTGTGAAGAACAGAATATTAGGTATTACCTTGTATTTGGCACGTTGGTTGGTGCAATTAGGCACAAGGGTTTTATTCCTTGGGATGATGATGTTGATATTATGATGCCAAGACCAGATCATGACCGATTTGTTAAATATTTTGTTGAACATCCGGAAAAATTTGAAAATTTGAAAATCTTTAATCCAGAATTAAACCCAGATTATCCATACATGATTACAAGAGTATCAGACGATCGTTACAGAATTGTGATGTACAATGAAAAACCATATGGAATGGGAGTATTTATTGATATTTATCCGTATGATGGATTAGGAAACACATGGAAAGAGGCGGTTAAGTTTGAACGGAGAGGCGACAGACTTTCATCGCTTTGTTTTCAGGCAACGAGAGTTCATTTGGAAAAAGGAATAACCAAATCTACATTTCGCAAGATAATAAAGCTTCCAGTATTTATATTTAGCAAGGCTGTGGGAAAGGATTTTTTTCAGAAGAAATTACTTCAACAAGCCCGAGTTAAACCATATGAGACAACAAAATACGTTGGAAATGCAGTTTGGGGAAGCGGAGGAGAAATCTGTATTTATGATAGAAAACTATTTAGTGACTATGTACTAGTAGATTTTGAAGGAGAGAAGTTTAGGGCTCCAAAAGGATATGACGCATTTCTGAGACACATCTATGGCGACTATATGAAACTGCCTCCTAAAAAGTATCGTAGACCTCATCATGGGTATTATGTAATTAAGAATCCAGATTATAAAGGCGATAGTAGTAAATAAGAAACAGTTTTTTGTTAAGTAATACATTTTTTTGAATAATAACTGTATGTAAAAGAAAGGAATAATGATCATGCAAGCACTAATATTAGCAGCGGGAATGGGAAAAAGATTAAAAGAATTAACAAAAGATAATACTAAATGTATGGTTAAGGTGAATGGAGTAACCTTAATAGATAGAATGTTACATCAAATAGATTCTCAGAATCTATCACGTATTGTAATAGTAGTAGGATATGAAGGAAAAAAACTAATAGAATATATAGAGACATTAGATATACGTACTCCAATAGAATTTGTTGAAAATCCTATTTATGACAAAACAAATAATATCTATTCTCTTGCGCTTGCACAAGACTGGCTACTAAAGGATGATACGATTTTACTTGAATCAGATCTTATATTTGAGGATTCTGTATTAATTGATTTGATTTCAGATCCGCGTGATACATTAGCGCTTGTTGACAAGTATGAGTCCTGGATGGACGGAACGTGTGTAAAGATTAATGAAGAAGATTGTATTGAGGCTTTTGTTCCAGGTAAAAATTTTAAGTTCGACGAGATAAAAGATTACTATAAAACTGTAAACCTTTATAAATTTAGTAAACATTTTTCAGAAACACATTATGTTCCTTTTTTGGATGCTTATCAAAAGGCATTAGGTGAAAATGAATACTATGAACAAGTTCTTAGAGTTATTACTATGTTAGATGAGCCTGTGATTAAGGCCAAGAGACTCGATGGACAAAAGTGGTATGAGATTGACGATATTCAAGATTTAGATATTGCTGAGTCTATTTTTACCCCTGATGAAGATGATAGAGTAAAAAAACTTCAGGGTAGATATGGTGGATACTGGCGTTATCCTAAATTGTTGGATTTTTGTTATTTAGTTAATCCCTATTTCCCTCCTGAAAAGATGAAAGATGAATTAAGAGCTAATTTTGATACTCTTCTTTCAGAATATCCATCAGGAATGAGAGTAAATAGTCTATTGGCTGCAAAGAATTTTGGTATTCATCAGGAAAATATTGTTGTAGGAAATGGTGCAGCTGAGTTAATAAAGTGTTTGATGAATTACATGAATGGAAAAGTTGGATTTATCAGACCAACCTTTGAAGAGTATCCCAATAGATATGACAAAAATAACTCTGTAGATTATGTACCTGATAATAGTGATTATTCATATTCTGATAGTGATATTATGAATTACTTTGAGGATAAGGATATTCAAAGTCTTGTATTAATTAATCCTGATAATCCTAGTGGTAACTATATACCAATAGAAGGACTATTACGATTGATTGATTGGACAGCAAAGAAGAATATTAGATTTGTTGTTGATGAGTCGTTCGTAGATTTTGCAGAAGAAGCAAATAATACTTTAATCAGACAGGATATTCTTGATGCTAATCCTCATTTGTTTGTAATGAAAAGTATTTCGAAATCTTATGGTGTTCCTGGACTGAGATTAGGCGTTCTGGCTTCTGGTAATGTAGAGGCGATAGAATTTATGAAGAAAGATGTTGCTATTTGGAACATTAATTCTTTTGGTGAATTCTATATGCAAATTGAAGAAAAGTATAAAAAGGATTATGAAGTTGCATTAACTAAAATTCGTGGTGAAAGAAATAGATTCCAAGAGGAACTATCAAAGATTAAAGGGGTTAGAGTGATACCATCCCAAGCCAATTTTATCATGGTAGAATTAGATGAAGGTATTTCCCCCAAAGCTTTACTTAAAACGCTGTTAGTTAAGTATAGTATTTTGATTAAAGAATTAACCACTAAAACAAATGGACGTAATTATTTGAGATTAGCAGTAAGAAAAACTGAAGATAATGATGTATTATTAGCTGCATTAAACAAGGAATTAAATGAAAAATAATTTCCAGAGAGGGTATAAATACCATGAGAGTAACCATTGTTGGGGGAGGCAATATTGGAACACAATTTGCTGTTCATATAGCCGAAAAAGGACATGAAGTCATAGTATATACATCGACACCAGAGTTGTATAATGGTGATTTGTTTATAGTTGACGAAAACGATAACGTAACAAACAAAGGAAAAATTAAAAAAGCTACTTATGATCCGGAGGAAGCATTTAAGAATGCTGACTTTATTATGGTCACGTTACCTTCAACTCTAATGAAGTCGATTGCAAATACTATTTATACGTATGCTAGTTCATCGGCTGTTATAGGTGTTGTTCCTGGCAATGGAGGAAGTGAATGTGCTTTCATGAAGTGCATTGATCGTGGCAATGTGTTTTTTGGAATTGAACGTGTTCCCGCAATTGCAAGGCTTGTTGAAAAAGGTAAAATCGTTAGATCTACTGGATATAGGGAAGAGCTTCATGTTGCAGCACTTCCCAAGAGTAATGCTGTTATGTGCGCGGAATTAATTGAGAGTCTTTTTGACATAAAGACGAGAGTTATTCCGAATTATCTGAATTTAACACTAACCCCTTCAAATCCCATATTACATACGACAAGATTAAAGACCATATTTAATGATTGGAATGAAGGTGTTTCTTATGACCATCTACCTTTATTCTACGAGGAATGGGATGATAATTCCTCTGAATTACTTATTGCTTGTGATGAAGAGGTTCAATCAATATGTCGAGCATTACCTAAGTTTGAATTGGTAAATGTGAAATCGCTAAGAATTCATTATGAAAGTCCAACTGTTCAAGCTATGACTAATAAAATATCTTCGATAGAGGCTTTTAAGGGGTTAACAACACCATCTGTTGAAGTGAATGGCAGATTTATCCCAGATTTACATTCTAGATATTTTACAGCAGATTTTTCTTATGGACTTTCTATAATTCAGCAGATAGCTAGATTTGCTGGTGTAGATACTCCCAATATAGATGATGTAATGAATTGGTATAAAAAAATAGCCTTAGAAAAAAACGAATTTAACTATTATGATTATGGCATAACAGATAGAGCTAGTTTTGATTCGTTTTATCTAAAATGATATCTTTCATGAAAATGTTTGATGTTTGATTGTAAAGAGCAAAGAAACGATTTGAAGAATAATATTTCTAATATTCAAGGTGGAGTTTGAGGTTAAAGGGATGAAGGAGTGGTATGGTAATCTGAATGGATTGAGGGTTGTATCTTGCCTATGTATTATAGCTATGCATATTAGGGCTAATGCGGATTATGTTTTAGGATCGGGCTTTGACAAAATCGTTGCTTCGTGGACACATTTTGTGATGTTGTTTCTTATGATCAGTGGTTTTGGCATGTTTTGTGGCTACTATGACAAGTTTCGGAATAGTACGATCAGTATTAATGATTTTTATGCAAAAAGATATAAGAAGATACTTCCGTTTTTCGTAGTGCTTGTTTTGCTAGATGTAGTAATTGATAGAAGCCTGGCTCATGTGATAGAGGGAATAACAGAGATTACGTTAGTATTTGGCCTTCTTCCTAACAATCAGCCTGATGTGATCGGAGTGAGTTGGACACTTGGCGTAATCTTTCTTTTTTATATGCTTTTCCCATTTGTGGTATTTTTATGTTGGACAAAAAGGAGAGCCTGGATATCATTTGCAGTTAGTATTATCATTTGTTTATTCTGTGTGATTTATTATTTTACAGAAAAGTTTGTGTTAGCGGATTTTTCGGAAAGACATAACTTTTTATATTGTGCTCCATTTTTTCTTGGAGGAGGAATTATCTATCTGAATAGGGAAGCGATTAGTGGATTTGTCAAAAGATTTAGGTGGATTTTTCTGCTGATATGCATTGCTCTGAGTGTTGCATGGTATTTTGTTTATGGAGAAACAGAGCATGCTGTGGTTTTGATGACAAAAAACCTTATTTTATTTTTTGCGTGGCTTATATATGCTATAAGCGTAGAAAGTAAAATTCTTGACAATAAAGTAATGAAATACCTTAGTGGTATAAGTTTGGAGCTATATTTAGGTCAGATGGTTATGTTTCGTGTGATCGAAAAACTTCATTTTCTTTACTTAGTTGGAAATGGCAGGATTAGTTTTATTCTTGTTTGGATAATAGTCGTAGCCGGATTGATAGTTTTTATAGAGGTATGGAAGAGAGCCTGGTCGTTTGCTCAAAAGAAACTGATGAGTTTTAGTTCGAATGACTGATGGATTAAAGAGGGGAGATACTTTTATAATGAGTGATTTTTTCCAAATATTTAA
>AUXO017528706.1_pt1 | contig 11691 bp, 8 predicted proteins | sample 768731 | NCBI WGS metagenome assembly AUXO01 (sample SAMN02715735, study PRJNA202380) | gut metagenome | biome: sheep rumen | host: Ovis aries | place: New Zealand: Palmerston North | reverse complement strand
GGCCGTCTGTGTTATAACATCATATAGTTTCATGAAAAAACCAATGCTTCGGAATTGTAGAAATACAGTTCTGAAGCATTGTTTACGTATTTGGAGATTGTCCTTGCAGGACAATAAAACAGAGGTTAAAGAAAAATGTTCCTGGATGTATTGATTGACTCAGTGATCGACACACTGAAAATTATTCCGTTCCTGTTCGTTACATATCTGATCATGGAGTATCTGGAGTCCAAGACGGAGGATCATAGTCAGAATTTCCTTAGTGCCGCAGGCAAATACGGACCTCTTCTGGGTGGTCTGATAGGTATTATTCCCCAGTGCGGTTTTTCCGCGGCCGCGGCCAGCTTCTATTCAGGTGGAGTGATCACACTTGGAACGATGACAGCCGTATTTCTTTCCACGTCTGACGAGATGCTGCCAATTCTCATATCCGAGGCGGCAGGGGTGGAGAGGATAATCCGCATTATGGCAGTAAAAATGATATTGGCTGTTATCACCGGATTTGCAGTAGATCTTATTACACACATTGTCAGGATCTCCACCGGAAACAAAAAACATATACACGATCTGTGTGAGAGAGAGCATTGCGGATGTGATGAAGAAGAGGGCGGAGGTATTTTTATGCCGGCTCTCAAGCATACGCTTCATATTACGTTCTTTATTTTTGTTCTCAGTCTCATCATAGGCCTGCTTGTGGAAGGCGTGGGTGAACAGAATGTATCGGCTTTCCTTGAGGATCAGACAATAATCGGGATCGTTCTGGCAGCGCTGATCGGGCTGATCCCTAACTGCGCTGCTTCTGTCATGATCACCGAGTTTTATATCAACGGTATACTGGGCTCCGGACAGATGATGGCAGGTCTTATGGTCAGCGCGGGAGTCGGTCTGCTGGTCCTGTTCCGCACGAACCGAAATATGAAAGAGAATATCATCGCCGCTGCAGTACTTTTTGCCAGCGGCATATTCTGGGGAAGCGTTATAACATTTACGGGCATAACATTTTAACGAGAGATCATTTTTATCGTGGAGGTGTTTGGATGAATTATCTGGAAGAACTCAATGGTCCGCAGGTTCAAGCGGTGGAACATACAGAAGGACCGCTCCTGATACTGGCAGGTGCCGGTTCCGGAAAAACACGGGTTATCACATACAGGATCGCGCATCTGATCAATGACCTGAACGTAAATCCCTGGAATATCATGGCTATCACCTTTACAAACAAAGCTGCCGGTGAGATGAGGGAACGTGTGGATAAAATGATTGGTTCCGGAGCGGACAGGATCTGGGTGAGTACGTTTCATTCCAGCTGCGCACGCATTCTCAGAAGATATATCGACCGGATAGGATATGATACAAATTTTACGATCTATGATACGGATGACAGCAGGCAAGTGATGAAAGAAGTCATACGGAAGCTGGAACTCAACCCTAAGGTCTACAAGGAAAGGCGCATTCTCTCCAGAATATCACAGCTGAAAAATGACATGATCAGTCCTGACGAATATGAACGTTCAGCATCAGGATGGGAAGAAAAAAATATTGCACGTGCTTATTATATGTATCAGGAAATCCAGAAAAACAATAATGCGCTGGATTTCGACGATCTTCTTCTGAAAACGGTGGAACTTTTCGAACAGGATCCGGAAGTTCTGGATTATTATCAGGAACGTTTCCGCTATATTATGGTGGATGAGTATCAGGATACAAATACGGTGCAGTTCGCATTTATAAAACTTCTTTCTGATAAATATAAGAACATCTGTGTCGTGGGGGATGATGATCAGTCTATATACAAATTTCGGGGCGCGAATATCAGAAACATCCTTGAATTTGAATTTGTTTTTAAGAATACAAAAGTGGTAAAGCTGGAACAGAACTATCGTTCCACCCAGAACATCCTGAATGCGGCAAACGCCGTGATCCACAATAACGCAGGAAGAAAGGACAAGAGCCTGTGGTCAGATCAGGGAGACGGAGATAAGGTTTCATTTCATCAGTTTGCCAACGGATATGAAGAGGCTGAGTATGTGGCAGATGATATAGGAAGAAAAATACGGGAAGAAGGATGCAGATGCAATGATTTTGCCGTACTTTACAGGACAAACGCCCAGTCGCGTCTTTTTGAGGAAAGATTTGTAGCCGGTAATATTCCGTATAAGATCGTAGGCGGAATTAATTTCTATTCCAGACGAGAGATCAAGGATATGCTGGCTTACATGAAAACTATCTGCAACGGACTGGATGATCTGGCGACAATGCGCATTATAAATGTGCCGAAAAGAGGGATCGGTATTACCACTGTAAACAAAGTAAGTGAGTATGCTGCGCGAAACGGAATGAGCTTTTATGATGCGCTTCTGGATATTGACAATATTTCGGGTATGTCCAGGGCGAAAACAAAGATCCAGAGTTTTACCAGACTGATCGAAAACCTGAGGGATCTGTCGGAAAGCGTACCGGTTTCTATGCTGCTGGATATGATCATTAAGAGTACAGATTACGTGAAAGAACTGGAGGAAGAGGACACGCCGGAATCCAGAGCCCGTATAGAAAATATAGATGAGCTGATATCCAAAGCGACGATATATAATGAAACGTCTGAGGACCCTTCTCTTTCAGAATTTCTTCAGCAGGTATCTCTGGTGGCGGATATAGATAACGTGGATAATAACGCGGAACAGGTGCTTCTGATGACGCTCCACAGCGCAAAGGGGCTGGAATTCGAAAATGTCTATCTGACCGGAATGGAGGATGGTACTTTCCCGAGTTTCATGAGCATAGATGACAATGAGGAACTTGAGGAGGAAAGAAGACTTTGCTATGTGGGGATAACCCGGGCCAGAAAGCATCTGGAGCTTACATGCGCATCTCAGAGAATGATCCGCGGTGAGGTTAATTACCTGAAGACGTCACGATTTGTAAAAGAGATACCAAGAGAGTATATAGAACTTGACCGGGAAACGGCTCACCAGCAGAGGCAGGAGACGTACCGCACAAATCGTGCGGAAAGATCCTTCGGCGGACTTAACAGCCTTATGTCAGCGGGAAGAGCTCCAAAGAAAGAGAAACATAAGTTTGATCTCCGGGAATTTAAGGTTCATAAAGCGGAGAATCTTGATTATGCAGAAGGAGACAGGGTGAGACATGTAAAATTCGGAGCCGGAACCGTTCAGGATATAAAAGACGGCGGCAAAGATTATGAAGTAACTGTCATGTTTGATACTTACGGAATAAAGAGAATGTTCGCGTCGTTCGCCAAACTGAAAAAACTGTAATATAAAAGAAGCCGTTTAACGCTGCCATACAGTGTTAAACGGCTTTTGTGTCAGAGGAGTTGAAGTCCGCTCGCGGACTTTGTTTTAAGTTTCAGGCTTTTTTGCGAAGCAGCTGCAGCTCCACAACCGGAGTTCTCTCCGGTACATAAATAGTTTCGTAAACCGCGAAGTTAAGTACAAGTGCAAAAACAACGTCTAATGTGGAGTGCTGTTTCAGGAACATCGTGGAAAGCACGATGGATACCGTAAGAGCAAGGATGCCGAGGTTGATCCATTTTTTTCCTTTGAGAGACTTGCAGTTTCTGAGCGCAAGGTACATTGCCATGGAATTATATACATGGATGCTTGGGAAAATATTTGTCGGCGTATCCGCGTTATAGATTCCCTGTACCAGATGTACAAAAATATTATCGTGAGCGAAATAATGAGGTCTCAGTACCTGCATGTTCGGGAAGATCCAGGATACAAAAAGGAAGATTGACATTCCAATGATCATGCTGGCAGTGTACCTGTAATAATCCTTTGCGTCTCTGTTTACGAAAAGGAGATAAATACTTGCCGCAGCCATATATATGAACCAGAGTTCATAAGGAATAATGAAATATTCACAGAATGGAATGATCGTATCAAGAGGGACCTGAAGGATCGTATAGCTCACATGTATTCTGTTTTCGAGAAGCATAAAGATCAGGCAGTAAAAAACACCATATACAGGAAGTACCCACCAGTATCTGACGTCATTCCTAATTTTTCTGACAGAAGAAATCATTAATTTAACCCTCCGATCCTGGAATAAATCTTTCGAAAATCAAACCATCATATTTGTTTTTACAGTCAATATATTTCTTTTCTGAACGTATCGTCCAGACAAATACAGGTATGTGAAACAGTCTGTGATTGATCCGGAGCCCGAGCACGTCAGTATCTTCGTGGTTATACGCTATAAAATGTGGTCTGCTGATCAGATTAATGATCAGCGAAGTGGACAGGTACTTTAACAGAAGCGAATGCTTTATATTCGTTCCATGCCTCGTGGAAAGCTGTCCGCGGATCACCTCCGGGTGTTTCTTATGAATCCAATATAACCCAAATGGATTAAAAGATTCTATAAGATAATTGCCGTGATATTGTTTCATCTGTTCAAAAAAGATTTCGCACAGATGAATGTCCCTGCCGGGAAGCTTCAGCTCTATAAGTAAAGGGACTTTTCCGTCAACCAGGTCCAGGACCTCCTGAAGTAAAGGTATATGAAGATCCGTTCCTGACAATCTCAGTTCTTTAAGAATCTTGCTGTCTGTCTCCTCAATAAGTCCGGAAACTCCGCAGATCCGCTGCAGCGATTCGTCATGAAATACTACCAGCTGATCATCCTTTGTTACATGAACGTCGAGTTCGATGGCAAATCCATGCTCGACGGCCCGCTTAAAAGCCGGAAGCGAGTTTTCGGGAATGCCAAGCCGGGAATCCCAGAGTCCTCTGTGAGCAAAATCCCATTTTTTTAAGGCAAGGCAGTCATCGCGGCGGCTCATATCAGGATGTATCAGCCACAGATATAAAGCGGCTGTAAATATGACAGCTATAAGAAATGCTAATATCTCAGCGATCATTTTTTTTTGTCCTTTCCTGCGTTATATTACATCAAAAACGGACTATAGTAAATAAATACTTTTGTAAAAAAATCTTAAATTTGCCTTAACTCCGGGGATCGGAGACGGCCTGATTTTTTGTTTTACTAATTCTGATAACTGTGCTATCCTATATCATAATGTACGATTGCGTATATTCCCGGTAATTGCAATAGGACTTTGTTCCGGTCTTAAAAGTTCGAAAATGCCGTGTGGGAAGTTTTAATTTATAAGAAGAAAGGATAGCGCAAATGAGTAAAGTTAGACGTGTATACGTGGAAAAGAAACCTGATTTTGCGGTCGCCGCCAAAGATCTTTGTCATGAAGCCAGATTTTATCTGGGACTTCCTCAGGTGGAGAGTATTCGTATTCTTATCAGATACGACGTGGAAAATGTGAGTGACGAAACTTTTGAAAAGGCCTGCAGCGTGGTTTTTGCAGAGCCGCCAGTGGATACTCTTTATCATGAGACTTTTCCGATGGATGCGGATGAGAGAGTATTTTCGGTAGAATATCTGCCGGGTCAGTTTGATCAGAGAGCCGATTCTGCCGAACAGTGTATTCAGTTCCTGAAGGAAGATGAAAAACCTGTCATCAGAAGCGCTACTACTTATGTAATTAAAGGGAATCTGTCGGACGAGGATGTCAATGTACTGAAAAAACACTGCATTAATCCGGTAGACTCCAGAGAAACAGATCAGTCCAAACCTGAGACGCTTGTCATGACATTTGATGATCCTGAGGATGTTAAAGTGTTTGAAGGATTTACTGCTATGCAGGAGTCAGAGCTTAAAGAGCTGTATGATTCCCTGAATCTTGCAATGACCTTCAGGGATTTCCTGTTTATCCAGGATTATTTCAAAAATGACGAGCACAGAGATCCTACAGTGACCGAGGTGCGGGTGCTGGATACATACTGGTCGGATCATTGCCGTCATACGACTTTCCTTACGGAGCTTAAGGACATTGAATTCGGCGAGGGAGACTATAAGAAACCGATCGTTGATTCCTATAACAGATACATTTCCGACAGAGAGATCCTATATAAAGGAAGGGACGACAAGTATCTCTGTCTGATGGATCTTGCCTGCCTGGCGGCAAAGAAGCTGAAAAAAGAGGGAAAACTGACGGATCAGGAAGAGTCCGACGAGATCAACGCATGCAGTATCGTGGTGCCTGTGGATGTGGACGGATCCTGTGAAGAATGGCTTATTAATTTTAAAAACGAAACACACAATCATCCGACGGAGATTGAGCCGTTCGGAGGTGCCGCCACATGTCTCGGCGGCGCGATCCGCGACCCGCTTTCCGGAAGGACTTATGTATATCAGGCAATGCGCGTGACAGGAGCCGCAGATCCTACAACGCCTGTACGGGATACGATCCCCGGAAAGCTTCCGCAGAAGACTCTGACACGGGGCGCCGCAAAGGGATACAGTTCATACGGTAATCAGATCGGTCTGGCTACAGGTTATGTAAAAGAGATATATCATCCGAATTATGTGGCCAAGCGTATGGAGATCGGCGCGGTAATGGCAGCTGCTCCAAGGAGAGCGGTGATCCGTGAAAATTCTGATCCGGGCGATGTGATCATCCTTCTGGGAGGACGTACAGGCCGCGATGGTATCGGCGGAGCAACGGGTTCTTCGAAGAAACACACGACCTCCTCGCTGTCTACCTGCGGCGCGGAAGTTCAGAAGGGTAATGCGCCTACTGAGCGGAAGCTTCAGAGAATGTTCCGCAGGGAGGAGGTCTCTCATATAATCAAGAAATGTAATGATTTCGGCGCGGGCGGAGTATCAGTAGCCATTGGAGAACTGGCGGACGGTCTTATCATTGACCTGGACAAAGTTCCGAAGAAATATGCAGGTCTTGACGGAACAGAGCTTGCGATCTCCGAATCACAGGAAAGAATGGCTGTCGTTGTAGATCCAAAAGACGTAGATAAATTCCTGGAATATGCGAAAGAAGAGAATCTGGAAGCTGTGAAGGTTGCGGTGGTGACAGAAGAGCCCAGACTGCGTCTGAACTGGAGAGGAAAAACGATCGTTGATCTTTCAAGAGCATTCATGAATACCAATGGCGCTCATCAGGAAACCGGCGTATATGTGGAGATACCGTCCAGAGAAGATAATATCCTGAAGAGATGGGGAGATATAGAGGACGTTAAAGTTAAATGGCTGGAGGTTCTTTCTGATCTGAATGAATGTTCGCAGAAGGGTCTTGTGGAGATGTTTGACGCTTCCATCGGCGCCTGCAGTACGCTCATGCCGTACGGCGGAAAATACCAGATGACAGAAACACAGTCTATGGTCGCAAAGGTTCCCGTTCAGGGAGGAAAGACAGAGACAGTGACTATGATGAGTTACGGATTTGATCCGTATGTATCCAGCTGGAGTCCGTATCACGGCGCTGTCTATGCGGTGACGGAATCGATCGCGCGCATAGCAGCCACAGGCGGAGACTATAAAAAGATCCATTTTACGTTCCAGGAGTATTTCCGGAGAATGAGCAGCGATCCGAAACGCTGGAGTCAGCCTTTTGCAGCTCTTCTGGGAGCTTACGAGGCGCAGATACGCTACGGTCTCGGCTCAATAGGCGGAAAGGACAGTATGTCGGGAAGCTTTGACGAGATCGACGTTCCGCCGACTCTTGTTTCTTTCGCAGTCGATGTGGCAAAGGTAAACGACATTATCACTCCTGAGCTTAAAAAAGCAGGAGATAAGCTTGTATGGATCCGCATACCTGTAGATGAGTACGATCTGCCGGAGTATGAAGGTGTCATGGATGTTTACGACAAGCTGCATGAGGATATGCAGGCCGGAAGAGTAAGGGCTGCGTATGCGCTGGATCGCTTCGGAATCATCCCTGCTGTCAGCAAGATGGCATTCGGAAACGGTTTCGGTCTGAAACTCGAACACAGCATAGACGAGAGAGATCTGTTCAGTCCTCATATAGGAGACATCGTATGCGAAGTGTCAGGCGAAGATGTAGGCAGACTGGCTTCGACATATACAGTGATAGGCGAGGTCCTTGCGGATCCGGTATTCAAATACAGACATTATGAGATCAGTGCAGGGGAGGCTCTCGAAGCCTGGAGCAAACCGCTTTCAGGCGTATTTAAACAGGTTTCCGGTCAGGAGCCGGTCAATACCGGTGTCGAAGACAAAGGCTTGTTTAACGCCGGAAATATCGCGGTATGCAGTCATAAGATCGCCAGACCTACAGTGTTTATCCCGGTATTCCCGGGAAGCAACTGCGAGTTTGACAGTGCCAAAGCGTTTGAAAACGCCGGCGCGCAAGTGATCACAAAGGTATTCCGCAATCTTACGGCGCAGGATATCATGGAATCTGTAGATGTGTTCAGTGATGCGATAAGACAGTCTCAGATCATAATGTTCCCGGGAGGCTTCTCCGCGGGCGATGAGCCGGATGGCTCCGCAAAATTCTTTGCCACCGCATTCCAGAACGCGAAGATCAAAGAAGCGGTTATGGATCTGCTGAATAACCGGGACGGCCTTGCGCTTGGAATCTGTAACGGTTTCCAGGCTCTGATCAAACTCGGACTGGTTCCTTACGGAGAGATCGTGGGACAGCAGAGTGATTCTCCTACGCTGACGTTTAATACGGTAGGACGTCATATCTCAAAGATGGCTTATACGAAGGTAGTATCAAACAAGTCTCCGTGGCTTGCAGAGGCAGAGCTTGGAGGAGTGTATACGAATCCGGCGTCTCACGGGGAGGGTCGTTTTGTAGCCGGCAGAGAGTGGATCGAAAAACTGCAGGCAAACGGACAGATCGCCACCAGATATTGTGATCTGGACGGAAACTTTACAGATGATGAATACTGGAATATAAACGGTTCCTATTTTAACATCGAAGGAATTACGAGTCCTGACGGACGTGTTCTCGGAAAGATGTGCCATTCGGAAAGACGTGACGACGGCGTTGCAGTGAATATTTACGGAGAACAGGACCTTAAGATATTTGAATCAGGAATACGTTACTTTTCATGATCGACCTGTGCTGCCGTAAAAGGAGCAAGGTCAGCCGCCGCACGGCAGCTTTGCTTCCTTGCTTTGTGCGGTGTGCGCACCCCCCTTCAGAAGGTTTGTATCATGGGAAATGATCGGATTTTCCTATAACAAAATAGAATTTTAATAAGGATGGTATAAAACAATGGGCTTACTTGAACAGTGGCGCGAGATGGCGTATGACCAAAACGCAGATAAGAACGAACTACAGAATTTCTGGGCAAATTATTTTAATCTTGAGAAAGGCGTTTATGAACAGCTTCTTGAGGAACCGGATGTGGAAGTGCAGGGCTCTGTGAAAGAACTTGCAGAGAAATATGATCTGGATATCATGACAATGACGGGATTCCTCGACGGAATCAATGACAGTCTGGTCACGCCGAATCCGATCGAAGAGAATCTGACCGAAGACACGGCAGTCAGCCTGCGTTTCGACAAGGAAAAGCTTTATAAGAATATGGTTGACGCAAAGGCGGACTGGCTGTACGGGCTGCCGCAGTGGAACGATATTTTCACAGAGGATAAAAGAAAAGAGCTTTATCTTGAGCAGAAAAAATCCGGTACTGTTGTAAAACCAAAAAAGATCGGACGTAACGACCCGTGTCCGTGCGGCAGCGGAAAGAAATACAAAAAGTGCTGCGGACGCTGACCGGGGAAAGAAAGATCCTGAGATAGAATAACCGGAATCCCTGTAAATACGTAGAAATGCTGCGGATCGCAGCGGTCTGAAGGATACAGGCCGTGATCCGCAGCTTTTTGTTTCACACAAATTCCTCGCTGTCAGAGTTTTGTAATTATCTCAGTGAGGGAAGATCCCCGATTCTTAAGCGGCGGGACCTGAACCGGCTGATGCAGGATTATGTAAGGAGAAATACATGCTATTTGCGGTTGACGTAGGAAATACAAATATAGTGCTGGGATGCATAAACGACAATGGAGTATCTTTTATAGAACGTTTATCGACAGATACGAAGGCGACAGAGATGGAATATGCGATCAGGATCAAAAATGTTTTTGATATACATAACGTTTCCTGTGAGTCGATCGAAGGGTGCATTATTTCGTCCGTCGTTCCGCAGCTGACCGATCTGATAAGAAAAGCGGCCGGAAAACTGATGGACGTTCCTGTAAAAATCGTCGGGCCGGGGGTGAAGACAGGATTGAATATCCGTATAGATGATCCCGCGACGCTCGGAAGTGATCTTCTGGTGGATTCTGTCGCGGCGATCGCTGAGTATCCGGTCCCCGCGATCATTATTGACATGGGAACGGCGACCACTTTTTGTGTAATCAACAGTAAAAAACAATACATAGGCGGGCTTGTGGTGCCAGGAGTGAAGACGTCTCTTCAGTCGCTGGTAAATAACACCTCACTTCTGCAGCATATAAGCCTGCAGCCGCCAAAGAAGCTTATCGGCAGCAATACGATGGACGCCATGCGGGGCGGGATCATATACGGAAACGCTTCCATGGTAGACGGTATGATAGACAGGATCAGAGACGAGGTAGGCGAAGAATGTACGCTGATAGCGACAGGCGGTCTTGCCAGAGATATTATTCCGTGGTGCAGGCATAATATCGTTATTGACGATGATCTTCTCTTGAAAGGGTTAAAGCTGATCTATGAAAAGAATAAAAAGCAGCACTCCGGTAATGCGGCTGAAAGAAAAGACGGTCGGTGACCTTTTTAAGACAAAGGCAATATTAACGGACAGAATAACAGTAAATATTTTCAGGAGGTATGAATCCTTTGGCATCAAATAAATATACGGCTCAGGCGGCGAAAGCCCTGAAGATCGCCGAAAAGACCGCGGTTTCCAACGATCTTGGATATATCGGTACAGAGCATATTTTGAGCGGACTTCTTCAGGAGGGAAATGGAACCGCCGCGATGATCCTGCAAAACAGCGGCGTAAAAAATGATACATTAAAAGCGATGGCGGATCGTCTGATCGCTTCTATGAGCGGGTCTGAAGTAAAAACCGCGGGAGCAGTGCCAAGCCCCCGGGCGAAACAGGTGCTTGAGAACGCGGATATAAACGCTGCTTTTTACGGCTGTGAAAAAACCGGAACAGAACATATTCTTCTCGCGATGCTGCAGGAACCGGACTGCGTTGCCGTGCGCCTGCTTTTTACGATGGGGATCGATCTGCAAAAACTATATCTGGATATATTAAAGGCTATGGGACGTTCCGAGCAGCAGATCCAGCAGGAGATCAGTGCTTTCGGATCAAATGATTCCGGCGCTGATCAGACGGAGACGCTGGATCAGTTCAGCAGGGATCTGACAGAAATGGCGCTTAGCGGAAAAATGGATCCTGTCATCGGAAGAGATAATGAAATATCAAGGATCATTCAGGTGCTGAGCCGCAGGACAAAGAATAATCCCTGCCTGATAGGCGAACCCGGAGTCGGAAAGACGGCTATAGTAGAAGGTCTTGCGCAGCGTCTGGCAGGGGGCGCGGTACCGGATAGTATAAAAGGGAAAAGACTTCTTTCGCTGGATATGTCAGGAATGGTTGCGGGAACCAAATACCGCGGAGAATTCGAGCAGAGAATAAAAAAGGTCATAGCCGAGGTCAGCGAAAACAAAAACATTATTCTCTTTGTGGATGAGCTGCATACGCTGATCGGCGCGGGGGGCGCTGAAGGAGCTATGGATGCATCCAATATTCTTAAACCGGCTCTTTCCAGAGGAGAGATCCAGCTGATCGGCGCGACTACAATAGACGAGTACAGGAAACGAATCGAAAAAGA
>AUXO011994697.1_pt1 | contig 11693 bp, 6 predicted proteins | sample 768731 | NCBI WGS metagenome assembly AUXO01 (sample SAMN02715735, study PRJNA202380) | gut metagenome | biome: sheep rumen | host: Ovis aries | place: New Zealand: Palmerston North | reverse complement strand
CAAAATGCATCATCACCTTTTTTTGATAGCGAATGGATGTTTGGAATTAACAATGGTTTTGATATTGTTGTAGCTAATCCACCTTATGTGTTTACAAGGGATGTTGGTTTTTCTGAAAACTTTAAAACTTATATTGAAAAGGAATTCTTCTCAAAAATTGTCTCTCCAAAAGAAATGAAATCAAAAGAAAAGCAATCGGGGAAAATTAATCTTTTTGCCGTGTTTGTTCTTAAGGGGCTATTATTATGCAAAGAAAATGGAATCCTAAATTATATTTTGCCAAACAATATTTTGCGTACTACGGTTTATGACATTATTAGAAAATCCATTCTCGACAATAATACTATTTTGCAAATAGTCGATTTAGGTTCTGGTGTTTTTGAGAATGTCACAGCTTCTACAATTATAATGCAGATAATAAATCATCAGAATTTATGCAATAAAATAGAAATTGTTTCTAATATAAAATCTTTGGGAAACAGAGATTATGAAACAAACTATATTGCCCAAGATCAATTTAAAAATAATACGAGTTACACGTTTAGTATTTATGGAAATGATACAAACTCATCAATAATTAAAAAGATAGAATCTGCTCAATATTTATTAGGGGATTTATGCCTATACATTTCACCAGGTATTGATGGAAAAAAAGAAAAGTATGTGTCAAAAGTGCAATATAATGAACATTACAAGAAATTACTATTTGGCAAAAACATAAAAAAATATTATATTAATTTTGATGATTATTATATTTACTACGATAGAAAACTATTAAATCGTGCAAGAAAGGAAAATATATTCCTTAGTGAGAAAGTTGTAACACAAAGAATAAGCGGTGGGAATAAACCAATCGTGGCTGCGTATGACAAAGAGAAATTTTATACTTTCAATTCTGTAAATAATATTATTCTCAAAAACGCAGTAATTCTTGATCATAAAGTGTTAACAGCTATTCTTAATTCTAATGTCGTAAATTGGTATTATTCAAACTCGTTTTCAAACAAGTCTACTTTAACTGTAAATATTTCAAAAACATTTCTAGCAAAAATACCAATACCATTTATACCGAAGGAAGTTGCACATACGATAAATAAGCTCGTATCAGACATTATAGAACAAAATGTTGAGGATTTATCCTCATATGATTATTTGATAAACAAATTAGTATACAAACTCTATCACCTCACATATGACGAAATTCTAATTGTAGACCCAGAAACTTCAATTACGAGACAAGAGTATGAAACAGAATGAAGGAATAGATATAGTGGAATTGATGCGTGGAAGGCCACATCTTTTCATATTGGGAGCAGGAGCTACAAAAGCGACTATTCCCAATGGTGACAAGTATCGTCGCCAAAGTCCTGTTATGGAAAACTTCATGCAAGAAATCGGGATAGATGGTCTTTTGGATGGTGTGAAGTTGAAGACCAAAAGTAATAATATTGAAGCCATTTACTCAGAATTAGCTTCAAAACCAGAATATACTGATGTTGTTAGGAAGATAGAAGATGGCATCGTAAATCATTACCGAAAGATGCAAATTCCTGATAAGCCAACGCTCTATGATTGCCTTATCTTGTCACTTCGTAGCAAAGACTGCATAGCAACGTTCAATTGGGACCCACTGCTAATCCAAGCTTATAATCGAGTAAACAAGATAACTCGTGATTTGCCTCAGATGCTATTTCTACACAGTTGTGTTGAGGTTGGAGTTTGCGAAGACTGCAAACACTTTGAGCCCTATCACAACAGATTCTGTTCGGAATGTGGCAAGCCATTGGTTTCACCAAAATTGCTATATCCCGTTAAGAACAAGGACTATTCACAAAATGTCTATATTCAAGATGCCTGGTATCGGTTACAGTACTATTTGGAGAAAGCGTGTATAGTTACTATTTGGGGATATAGTGCTCCGGAAAGTGACAAAAAAGCCAAACAGATGATGCTAAAAGCCTTCTCGTCAGACTATCGTCCCCTTGACCAGATTGAAGTAATAGATATTGCAACAGAAGATGTACTATACAAAACTTGGCAACCATTTGCAAAGAACACCAATTACCATCTTAATATTTACCGTTCACTGATTGAAAGTTTGATTGGAGAATTTCCCCGTAGAAGCATTGAGGGATATGTTAAGCGGAATATAAAGGGCTGGTGGGATAGTTCAACTTTGAAGCTTAAGGAGTGTAAGACTTTTGACGAACTTGCACTACTGATGAAGCCATTAATAGAAAATGAATCACAGAATAATTACAATGTTATATAGCGTATGTCACGACTCAGCGATTTATACAAAGCAATGGAAACATTGCGAAAGGAAGGTCTCTCTCTGAATGATGATTTGGAGAGACAGGTAAGTGAACTAGAAGAAGATATTATCAAGAAAGAGATTCTTCCGGTAGTAACAGAAACTATTGAACCTGCTCTGAAGCAGGTACAGCGTGAGCTGGTTCTGGTGGTTGACTATCACCCAGGACTGCCTATTAGCGTATCGTTGTCACGTAAGACAAACATCACAGAACTGATTGATGCCAAGCGACTGGAGGCAGATCCTGAGGTGGAACACAAGGAGTTTGGCCCAAGGAAAAACAAGAGAACGCAGATTGCTCCAAAGACTGGGTTATGCATCCGTAGAAAAGACGGTTCTATTCTTCAGGAACACGATGCTGCTACCACCTTTACCTCTGCAATTATTGAGGCTGGTTTGTTAAAAGTTCGAGAGCTGGATGTCAAATTCTGCCGCATCAACGTAGTCTCAACAACCAAAGATAAAAAATATGGTCATGCCCAGCGCGAAGCTGCTCCTGGTCTATATGTCCTCACCCACAGTAGTACTAAGGATAAAAAGAAGATTCTGGACAAGATCAATACAGCCCTCAAAATGGGTTGGAAAGTTGAGATTGTGGAATGAATTCCTTAACTTTGTCCCTTAGGGATCGATAAAGAGTAATATAGAAGATAATAACATATTATAAATCCTATGGCAAAGAATGATATTGTAATTATTGATCATATTATTAAAGAAAGAATTGATCAAAATAATCCTTCTAAAGATAAGGGGGAAGTTTTTGAGCTTTTAGCAAATGAACAAATTCTAAAAGATTTGGATTTGTCAAGAGATGAAATACTCTCTGGAATAATAGATGGTAAGGATGATGGTGGCATAGACTCTTTCTATATATTTGTTAATGGGAATCTGCTAACTGACATTACAGATTTTATGTGGCCAAAACGGCATGCAGAAATTACTATATATGCGATAACATGTAAGCATCATGACACATTTATGCAAGATGTTGTTAACAACGAGTGTGCGACGGTTGGAGAAATATTTGATTTGTCATTAGAAGCATCAGATTTCAAGTCATCATACAATGAAGATTTACTCCATAAGAGAAAGTTATTTGTTGAGGCTTATATGAATACAGCATCTTCGTTGTCAAGTTTATCATTTAAGTTCTATTATGCGTCAAGGGGAGACAGTAATAGCGTGGGAGAAAATATTATAGCAAGAACAGAATACCTAAAAAATTCACTTTGTGATTTGTTTAGCGATTGTAATGTAGAATACAATTTTTATGGAAGCTCAGAAGTCCTTTCTTTATATAGGAAAAAACCAGAATACGAATTAACTCTCCCATATAAGGGCGTTATATCTCATAAGGAGCAATGTAGTGTCCTCCTCTGTAATCTATTAGACTACTACAATTTTATAAAAGACGAATCAGGAAGGTTAAGAACATATTTATTTGACTCTAATGTCCGAGATTATATGGGGAATAATCTGGTTAATTTAGACATAATGGAGTCTCTTGAACATAATCAAGACATTGATTTCTGGTGGCTGAATAATGGTATTACATTTTTGGCAACATCTGCTGTTGATATAGGAACCAAACTGAGAGTCCAGAATATTCAAATAGTCAATGGCCTGCAAACCTCTCATTCAATTTATAGATATTTCACTGAGTCGCATTCTCAACATGATGACAGATGTGTAATGATTAAAATCATAACACAAAATGACCCTGCCATTCGTGACAGCATTATTCGCTCGACAAATAATCAAACTGCGGTTGAAGTCGCTTCACTTTTTGCTACGGACAAAATACAAAGAGATATCGAAGATGTATTGAAACAACATGGTTATTATTATGAACGTAGAAAGAATTGCTATGCAAATCAAGAAATAGAAACAAATAAGATTGTTGATATGATGTATCTTGCTGCTGGGTACGTATGCTTAATCTTAAAGGTTCCAGAGAAAGCTGCAAGTTTCAAACAAAAGTATTTTAAGGACGAGAAGATGTATGATTTAATATATAATTCAACAGATTCTTTGTTAATTTGGCCTACGATTGCTTATGTCTTAAAAAAAACAGATAGTGCTTTGTCACTATACTTTTCAAAGGAAATTAGTTTAAGTACCTCAAAAATGCTTAAAAGAGCAAGGATGTTAACGGCATTTCTTTCTGTAAGTCGTGTTTTAGGTAGCTTCAATTTTACATCAAAAGATTTACAACAAGTGAATGCTTCGAACTATACAGAAGAGATAATTCTGGAAATGTGCCGATTTGTGAACACTCGATATGTTAGGTCAAAATTGATACAAAGAAATTACGTCTTACATTTATTAAAAGAAGCAGGGGATCGATATGGGATATCTGACTATGTAAGCATAGAAAAACGTAGAAATATTTTCATAACAGGACCAGAAAAAACACCTCCAAAGGAGATTTATATTTCTGACGAATTGCTTGATGACATTGATAAACATTTACCACAACAACCTTGGCCAATAGCGATCCATTGCAAAGTAGCAGAAGAAATGTCTCTTACAAAAGACATCGTTAGAGCCGCTATTCGAAAATTAATCCGTATAGGTAAGAGATATTATCAACACCATGGAATTGTATATGATAAGAATCATCAAATTGTGTGTTATGACACAGGACGTGTAACGGAAGAACAATTGCGAGAAGCTTGTTCAAAAAATAATGCCCCAAATTAAAGAGCAAAGAGTTAAATTATACTTGAAATTATTTAGCATTATGACAAAATGAAATAAAGTTCCATGATTATGGATAGAAAAATGACAATCTGAATAAAACAATTAGGAATCTATTGATATCATTGAATAAATAATTTATATGAATTCAGAACAGATAACAAAGAACATATCATCTTTATTAAGTAGAATCTATCTCGAAATAGAACTGCTTAATCATTCAGGTTTGCATGACAAAAACATATTTGCAGAGAATCTGATGCTGCAATTGTTTAATGCGATGTATGGCTACCATTTTATTAATGCGAATGTAAAATCAAGAAAATCAAACTACCCAGGTATTGACCTTATTGATGCTGAGCAAAAGATAATTTGCCAAGTTAGTTCAGAGACAACCAATACGAAATTAAAGGAAACACTTGAGAATATTCAGGACAACAAGAACCTTCATGGGTATCATTTGCTTTTTATTGCGCTCAAACAAGATGCGAATAATTTACGCAAATGCAAACTTAAAGAAGAATTATCTTTTGTTTTCAGCCAAGGTAATGACATCTATGATGGAAAAAGAATCGTTGCAGAGACATCAGCACTTGATGTTCAAAAGCAAATTGCATTATATGATATTTTATGTTTATGGTTAGGTACAAAATCGTGGGAAGAACTGGATATTTGCAAATTAACAAGGCAGCAATGTCCGAAACTGCCTTTCAACTTACCAGATTATTATATACCAAGGTCCTTTAGTTACTCCTATAATAATGAAACCGATGATTTCTTAGAACGAATCCTTCATCCATACAGATATGAATCTGGTAGCTTGGCAGATTTCGTCTGTGGTAGAATTCCTGGCGTCATTACAAATTGTTTTGTCATCTATAGCCCTGCTCAAAATGGTAAAACAACAGAATTGCGTAAACTTGCAAATGACTTAATATCCGAAGGTAATTATGGCGTAACGTATATTAAAGCAAGTGACTACAACAACTATGAAGGTGAATACTTTTTGAAAACATGTCTTTCTTGCTATGAGCAAGATGCAGTTTACTTAATTGATGCGCTTGATGAGGTAGCCGATAGCAAAAGAAGTACATTGATAGAAAAGATACATGATTTTGTAAGGTCTAATCCATTAGCTAAATTTGTTATAACCTTCAGGAAAAATTATGAAGAAAAGGAAGATTTGAATGAATTTACAAGGATTGATTTAAGAAGTCTCTCTGAAACAGACATCAGTAATTATGCAAACCATCACTTAAGAGATGGAAATGATTTTCTCCAACAAGCCAACCTGAAAGGTATCGAACATTTACTCTTTACCCCGTTTTTCTTAGTTAATCTGGTTGATTACTACAATATAAATGATGGTTTAACTTCCAAAATCGTAGATATATATGATTTTATAGTTCAAAAGAGTTATGATGTTGATAAGAAGGAGGGGGTTGTTAACATTGACAAGTACGATATTGAAAAGAAATTAGAATGCATAGCACTGATATTGCAATTTTCGGAAGAACAATCAATCAAGGGACAAGATATGACAAAATATCTTGGTTTAACTAAAAGTGATATGGCTGCCTGTCTTAGATATACAGTGCTAAAAAGAGAAGGTGATGATTACTCATTTACTCATAATGGAATAAAAGAATATTTTGTTACAAGATATTTGTTGAAATGCGATTATGATAGAATTCTCCAGCTGATATGCTATGATCAAGGTAAAATTCAAAAGGTGAGGAAAAATTGGTATAATGTTGTCATGTTTCTGCTTTCTTCAATGGATATTACAGATGAGCGTTTTCAACGGCTGTTATACTTCCTGATGGAGAATGAGGTTGAAATCTTGACAGATATTGATCCCACTTCTATTTCTGATAATATAAAATGTGATGTTCTGAAAAGTGTTTTAAAGAGTTATAAGTCGAAAGGAATATATCCTTCTGACTATTATGCAACTTATGTAGGATTGGCTCATCTGTGTGACAATCCAGATGCGGCTCAATATCTGTTGTCAGAATTAGAAAACGTTAATGCTATCAATCCATATACATATTTATTGGAACAGGTTGTACAATATATTGATTTTGATGCGCTGTCTTTAATTGGATTAGATAAAAAAATTGAACATGTGGTTTTTTCCAAGATAAAACAATTAGGGAATGATGACAGTCGAGACACATATGCTATATATGAACCTTTCGAAAACAAGTATTTTAGAAAAGAACGAATCATTAACAAACTGAAAGGATTAAATGTACATTCTATAGATAAGCGGAGAATAAGGACTATCTTCAAATTAATTGTTTCAACGAATACGAGCGATAACTATATTGACTTTATTATTGACCAAGAAACGAACGTGCATGATTATAGGATAGATGGAATGTCTCATGCAGTAAGTAGAGAGGAGGTATATGACGCTATAAAAGGTATCAAAAGCTATCACGGGCTTACAAAAATATGGAAATTTTTATCTTCGTTTAGCAAGGAGGAAATATACCATGATAATGACCATATCAATGATATCGTAGAGTCTTTGCTACACAACAGTAATGAAATTGTTCAAAATCACAACAATCTGCTATGTGATATTGAACAATGCTGGTATCTGATATATGATGAAAACCGATATTCTTTTAAATGCATACAAGGACTATTTTTTCTATTTCGTAATTTCATGCAACAATATAGAGAGCAAATAGATATTGTTGCAAGAATAAAGTTGATAAGAGCTAATTATAAGGAGATTTCGCACGGGGATTTAGAACGTCTTCAGGCCACTATCGGACTATATATTGTACCTGAAGATGCAATAAAAGTCTTTCAGGAATTTGATTCGCAAAACCCAAATGACTACAACCTCGCTTTATGGCTTGTTTCCCATATTTTTGTAGAATGGGATAATACTGTTCAAGCATTCATAAAAAGCACCTTCCCGAGATTTAAGGCTTATCCCTCCTTGATCGAACAGAGAACAAAAGAATTGCGAATTCTTTTTAATCATAATAAATTCAAGAAAACGATACTGTCAATAATAGAAAAATATACACCTAATAATAGAAAGGATTTGCGACAAAAGATAAAAGAAGATGATGAATTTCAATGGTCGAATGATGTTGCAAGGTTCATGCAAATGTCATATAATTGGAAATCAGAAAAATATGATTTAAGCAAGGTAAAAAGAGATGTTCTGGATAAGGATGTTTATACAGAATTTCTGTTAAGTAGCCTCCATCCAGACGATATAAACATTCTATCAAAAACACAGAAAGAATGCATTCGTATTTTGTTAAACAAACAATTAAGCAAGAAAGATATTGATTCGGCAGAAATTCGCAAATATCTTCAGCTTGCTATGGATTTGGATGTTTTGCTAAGAGAATCCCTCATAAAAAGGCACATTAAATATGCTGCGTGTAAAAAAACAAAGCACTCATTCATTGGTGATGATGGTTGTTTTTTATGGTATGCAGTTCAATATATAGAAGAAAAAACACTTATAGAAATCGCGAAAAGAAACATAAAGAAATATGAAAAAGACCATGCAGAAGATATTTTTGTGTTGGCCAAATATTTAATAGATAAGCGTGAGAAGAGTTCATATAGTGATATTATGAAACTTATGCTAAAAGACGGATTCCCTTATTCTTATCAGATTTCCGAAAAATTTTCCAAATTAGGAAGACCTGGCTTTGAAAGTTTGAAATGCATATATAACATTGCCAATGCTGATTTGAAATTGGTTATTTTGGGACAATTATACAAAGAAGAATGGTATCATCATTGGGTTATGCAAATGATAGAAAAAGACAAGGATCTGCTTGAAGAAAAACATAAAGAAACTATTTTAAGATACCGTTTAGCGTTTGGTGTAGACTCTGCGCTAAATGAAACGCTAGATATTATGAAAAAGGACTGTCTGTATTTTGGTACTTTTAGTTCTGCTCCGGTACTTGGATATAAAGACGTCAAGTATCTTCCTCGGTTGGAAGAATTACTGAAGATAGCATTCGGAATGGAAGAGAAATACACAAATTGGTCTGGGGTTATTGTCAAAGCGATGAAAAATATCGCAATGGGTTCTGAGGATAATATGAATAAAGTTTGTAATCTACTCTCCCAATACACAACTACAGAAAAGTGGCTGAACCGCATCATCATAGAAATCCAGTCAGAATACTACGAACTACATTATAAGCAATTAAGTATAAAAGAGGCTGCTATATTAGCAATGAATTGTCAGTAATCATTATTTTGCCCACTGGTGACTCCAATAAATGAATCAAAAGAAATTCCATACATTAAATGAAACTCTCCTTTCGTTTGACTCAACAGAACGAAAGGGATTCTATGATTATGAAGTAGTGGAAGCAATTAATGAGTTACCAGAGGACATAAGAAATTCACGTGATGCACAATATGAAATACTTGCTTTTAGTTTTTCCGAAAATGCAGAGAAATATTGGGGAACATTTTATGGTCCTAAAATAACTTGGAAAAGAAAAGATACTGGTGAGGATATATATACACCTGACAGGTCGCAAATATCTGCAGATGCAATTTCTTATTGGGAAGACAGAGCCAATATAGTTGTTAATCCATTGCTCAAAATGCGATATACAGGTCTTGTCTTAGATTTCAAAAAGTTTGTTACTGGCAAGCAACCAGACTTTCAAAAAAATTGGAAGGGGAATATCATTTCAATATTAGAGGCTGTTGAAGGAGATTATCCTGAGCATGCACTCTCCTGCTATTATTATACAAAACACGCATTAGACCTATCAGTAACAATAAACGACAAATCTCTAATTGAAAGATCTGTAGAAGCCTTTCTAACTCTCGATAAAAAATATGCCACTGATGATGATAAGCCGGGGTTATGGGCACGAACTTTTGAGGCTCTATTAAAACACAGGGATTGTTTTAGTAAATATGAAAATGATATTCTTCAAGCTCACATAGAAAGATTTGATCGTTTTGAGAAACTTGCAATGGCTGAAGGTGCACAAACTGATATACATGGACACCATATGCAAGACCAAGCAGAATTATTAGCTGAATATTACAAATTAACTGGTTATGTAGGAGATATTAAGCCATTACTTGATAGAACGATGAATGCATTTAGAAAATCATTCAAACTACGAGGTGGAATGTGGGCACAAGGAATGATAGAGATTATGCAAAGGTTATATCGGAAGTATCACCTATATAAAGAAGCGAATTATCTTCTTGCAGAAATTAGGCAATTGGGAGAGGCAGCACTTAAAGATTTAAGCCCTATCTCAATCTCTATACCCATTGACAATGCATTAATTGAACAGCATTGGAACAGGATGCTATCGGGGACACCTGAAGAACAAGGACTTAAATTCCTTTTGGAATATTTACCACGGATAGATAATGAGAGGGCAATACAAGAAAAAGAGAAAGAAGAAGCTCCTTTTTTTGATATGATGCGTACAACTACCATAAATTCGAAAGGGATTCCAATTTCTTATTTAGGAGTTGGACATAATTCAGAATATCAGAAATTAATATATGGAATATACAATAGATTGCGAATGGTTAATAGTTTCTTACATCAGCATATACAAAAATTAAAAGAATGTGGTCTGCTAACAACAGACTATGTAATGAATAGCATGTTTAAAGACTCTCTTGTAATTCTTAATGAGCAGAGAAATATTCTTGAACGTGGATTTGAAGCATTTTTCCAAGAGGATTATCTTGTTGCGTGTCATCTGTTGATTCCACAATTTGAATCCGTTATTAGAAATGTATGCGTAACAACAGGTGGTGAAATCTTACGGCCTAAGAGTAATCCCGAAGCAGGAAACGAATACAAATCACTTGAAGGATTATTAGACCAAGACTGTGTCAAAAAAGCACTTGGCGAAGACATTGTAACATATTACAAAGTCCTATTCACAGATAGCAGTGCGGGAAATTGGCGCAACTTAGTCAGTCATGGTCTATTGGGAGCGGATGCTTTTAATGCAGATATGGCAGACAGAGTATTCCATGCTTTTTTGATTCTAAGCTTGGTAAAGCCAATAGAAAAAGATGAAAAAGAAGGTTTTAACAGCGTTGAAACGTAAAAGAATAAATAGTAATAGGAAAAAATGAGTAACTTTGCAAACAAAATAGGAATATGGCACTGGCAATAAACATAGAAGACCTGTTGAACAAGCAGAAGATAGAGTCAAATAGGATTGAGTTCAAGAAGGGTTGGAATCCTGCAAGTATATACCATAGTGTGTGTGCTTTCGCCAATGATTTCGACAATCTTGGTGGTGGATATATACTGGTTGGAGTGGATAGCGATGATGATACGGGTATGGCTATCCGTCCTGTGGAAGGTGTGCCCGTTGAGAAGATTGACGGTATCCTTCAGGAGATGGTTGGCTATAACAATAAGATGTTACCGTATTATTTGCCCAGAACGAGCGTTGAAGAGGTGGATGGAAAACAGGTACTTGTTATTTGGTGTCCTGCTGGCATCAACAGACCATATTCTGTACCTGAGAATGTGACAGCGAAGAATGGTAGTAAGGAGTACTTCTATATCGGAAAAGACCTTGGAAAAGATGTCGGAAAAGGAAGGTGTCAATGAGAGAACCATCGAAAGGGATATTGCCAAACTGAAGAAATTGGGTGTTCTCACTCGTGAAGGTGG
>AUXO016916005.1_pt1 | contig 11694 bp, 7 predicted proteins | sample 768731 | NCBI WGS metagenome assembly AUXO01 (sample SAMN02715735, study PRJNA202380) | gut metagenome | biome: sheep rumen | host: Ovis aries | place: New Zealand: Palmerston North | reverse complement strand
GTTTCGAAGAGAGGAAATAGCATAGGTGTAAGGCTCATTTCCTGGCACTTTAGGCACAAGTCTCCAGAATGGCTCAGTGTTCATGTAGAAGAACGGCATGCCAATATTAGGCTTAAAATGAATAATATTACGTGTGTAACGCAGGTCATTTAACTTAAAGGCAGTAATTAACGCCTCGCTAAGCTCAATCTGGGGAGAAGTAATAATACCGCAGTCAACTAAGTCGATCACAGCCTGCAATAGCAACGGCTTGTGGGGTGCCAAATGCCCACCCTTCTTGTTAACTGAGAGGTGACTAAAGCAATTCTCGTAATATGTCAAGTCTTTATCCATTATATCGCATCAGAATTAAAGATGTCTTCTTCGGTCAAAGCATTTTTCCTGAGTTCATTCTATTGGTTGATTGAGCTTTAAATTCTTCAATGTGAGCTGCCATTTCGTTGTAGAAGAAATCACGGTCCAGGGAAGTCAACTGCTTCACAGCGCCTAGCTTATTAAAATATGAGGTGAGGTTGTTGGCGACATTTTCCATGCTGCCGATATTTTGCTCGTTATCTTTCAAATATTGCAAGATACCTATTGCTGCCTCTTTATGCTGAATTATCTTGCCAACCCCAAAGCGAATATAACGTAATGTATAGTTTTTAAACAGCATTTCCGTTAGTTCATATCTGTTGTCACGCTCGGGGTCGACAGTCAGGTTTACTAGCCACCACAAACCAGCTAACCCATGCCTGAGTAGTCCATGAGCTGAGACAGTAAAGTGGTTAAGGATGCTAGCCTTCAAGTCTTTTGATTCACGCAAGTTCCAACGTTTCTGCATATAGGGAAACAAATCGGTCAATGCCAACGACTCCCAAAATTCTGCATTAATTGCTTGCAGAGGAGTTAGTTTCTGGTATGCGTCATATATGGCAATTGCCGACTTAAAGTCACCTTCGGGATTGGGAGCGAGCAAGTCCAACAATCCTTCGGGTTGCTTTAATTGTGGAGTTACCATATAGTAGCTCTCATCAACAGGAAAGTTATCTTCAAGAAACCTTTCCAAGCCTTTCCCTGCAGCAACGTCCTCAAACACTTGCTCGATGTAGGTCTTCTTAAGTATTTTTTGCAGTGCCATAGTTATTGTTCGCTTATTTCGTTGTTGATTAAGTAATTGAATAGTCGCTCATAAGGTTTGCCCAGTAGGATTTGTGAAAGCTTGTCGACCCTCCACTCTTCAGGATCTTGCTCACGGAACTCTTGTAGTTCATCTTCTGTGTCGATACGATAGAATATGGTTTCTGCCCATTTCTTGCCTTGATAACGGTCTATTCTACATAATGCATAAATTAACGAGTTGAGCACAAGCGATGCATGTAGAATATCGGCTTTACTGCTAACTTCCGGATTGTTCCTGTATTGGTCATATAGCGCATGCGGCAGTCTCAACTCGATTTTGTTCTTATCCAGGACAGTGGATGGAAGTTCGTCCTCTGTTGGCACAATCTCCATAAAAGTGCCGACAGCTTTGAGTCGATCATACTTTATGTCGGCGTTGTAATAGAATGGCGCAAACATACCCAACAGGTCTCCAGGCTCCATACTGAAAGAGTGCCCCGCATAATCGGAATGGAAACCTCCATTAGTATAATTGGGAATGTTTTTCTTGACTGTTATAGTGCAAGAGAACACGATTTTACCTGCCACTTCACGGCGAGGAATATCAATCACGAAATGTGAAGATTTTCCCTTGTAACAGCGGCGATAGCGAGTAAGGTCACAAGTAATCTCACACACATAATCAGCGAAATCAAATTTAACAAGAGTCTCAATATCAAGATTCTCATAGCTAAGCTTTATGTCGAAGTGATAATTAACCTTATCGCTCGTCACCTCAACAATCGGTTCGGCTGGAGCTGGCAAAATATCGTCGAAGCTCCCAAGTACAGGATATGGGAATGTAATATTATTTAAATTCATAAGCAGTCAATTTAATAGCGTGTTTCATCCTATCGGCGAATTTCAGTTCAATGATGTTCTTTCGGTCTTTGAACAATTGCAAGTTGGTGACAATATTGCCATTGGCAGTTCCTTGTGAAGTCGAAACAATATCAATGGCCTCGTCTTTCTCTTCTCCACCAACAATAATCTCAATCTGACCACGCTCAACATCGAAGCCAGTTTTTATAATAATAGAGTGTATCATGTCAGCACCTTTACGCTCAGCCATGACCCTATAATGCACGGGGATGTTCTTGAGAAAATCGCCCTCTTGCTCATTGTCATCGGGAGTGAAAGCTGAGCGATCGGGACTACTGCCTTTCCCGCGTTTCTTGCGCTTAGTCGTGCTCCTTTGATGGCCTCCAAGTTCGCCACCCTGTTGTTGCCGGCCCGCTGTGGATTTGGTTACTGAAACAACCTTTCCGACGGCTTCTTTGCGCTCGTTCTCAATTTTAGGGGCGGTCTGCTCTATAATTGATATAGGTGATGTGCCCTCTTCCTGGATGTCCTCACTTGGAGAGCCAAAGAATGGGTTGTCTTCTATATCGTCACGGTCAGTAGCCACAAGTTCTTCAGGAACAAATAGATAATCTTCAAGCCCAGTAACTGTCAAAGGACCACCTGTGTCAGTAACAAAAAGATCTTGTATTGAATCTGTAATAAAAGTGTTAATTTCATCATAAATCGCTCGACCACTTATTGCGTTACGACGAGATTCCCATTTCTTGTGTGATGGGTCTTCTATGCTTTTTAGTAGCTTATTGCCGTGCTTATCAGTGCAGAGGAAAACCGCATAATACCCATAGTTTGAAGTATAATAGCGAGCTCGATAGATAAACATTCTTTGCTTTCTCATGTGAACAACACCATCTCGAGCCTCTTTGTTTTTCCACACGAACAAACTAACATTACCGAGTTTTGGTAAAATCTTGTCGATGCGGACAAAGGCTGGTGTAGTTCCGGCGTTCTTCACTGCTTCGTAATAGGGCCTTGGGTTATACTCATCACCATTTCTAACTTTATCAAGAAGTTGTGGAAAATGAGAGCCCATCAAGTCATCTAGTGTTTCGTCATCGATAATAGTATCACCAATCTCAACAACGAGTTTCTTGTGGAGTATTGCGAGCCAAAAGTGCCGAAGCGTTGCCTTAATCATCTCATCATAGGCAGCTTCTCGCTTTTCTTCTTCACCATCAACTCCCATGATAAAGATGTCGGTACCAACTTCATCACGACTGAATTTCTTAGGAATATCAGTGGGTAAGGTGGCTGGTTGTCGACCATCTTGATTGTCATAATATCCATAGTGTTGATATTTAACCTCGTTGCCCTTCTCGTCTTTAAAGAGGTGAGTACATAGGCGTGCTGCTCCTTCAAAGAATGTCTTACCGTCTTTAGTCATTGTTGAGACCAAAACAGCATGAATGGGCGACATGAGGAAATAGGCCGACTTTCCAAACCCAAAAGAACCACCCGAATACTCTTCGTTCTTAACGGTTACTCCCAATGCACGCATGAAGGCGTAAAACGGAGAGTCGGTGTCGTTGGGTACATAGTCCATGCCCTGAGTGTTGAAGTCCGACACTTTAATATAGTACAGAGCATTTTGAAAATTGTAGGTCTGTACAAACTGCTCAAGCATAGGACGATATTCCTTCTCAGCTTTATCACCATAAAGTTTTAACACACCGAGTATGTGCTCTCTTAGCTGATAGAAACCATCATAAGTTTTTGCCTTAAGCTGCCCAAACTTGAACTGCATTCTAACCGGTTGATTCTTATCAAGCACAACATCAAGAGAGTTCTGTATCGACTCACGAATAAGCGACGGGTAAGGAGTCGCCGAGAAGTGCTCTGCGGCAGCATTGTTCGGGCCAATATCTTGGCTCGCTATCGGCTGTTTAGCAAAGTGCCATTTACAATTACATTCTAAATAACTCATAAGTAATAATCTTTTCGAGTTAATAATTTTTATCAATATAAGTATCAGCTATAGTTGCTACCACAAAGAAAAGTAACGATTGTGCAGTCTTCATGCACAGTAATTTTTTTTGAAAAAAATTCTAATAATCATCATAGTCTTCTTCATAATCGCTTTGGTTGTCCTCATATTCTGAGTGACCAGAACTATAGCCATCATCGTAACCCTCATCATATCCTTCTTGGTAACGAGTCTCATAGTAGTCATAATAATCAGTAGAGTCATCATAACCATAGCCATGGCTGTGGCCATTTAGTCCGTCACGCCTACCTTGGTCATATCCGTCATCGTAGCCCTCTTCATATGCATCCTCAGGTGTTTTGCTGTAGCCAGTTTCAACAGGCTCTTGAATTATTGGAGGACTTGGATAGTTCGCCGCAGGGACAGTTTGTTGAGGAGGGGGTGTCACCGGTGCTGCCTGTGGCGTATTGTTAAAACTGGGAGGACTCGACGAGGAGGGCATACTGCCAGACGAGTTCATAATAAGATAACAAATACCAACTATTATGCATGATGCTATAAAGCAGCCACATCCAGTTTTTGCATCTTCATCAATCATTTGGTTTTAGTCTTTAAATTAAATAATACCACATTAATCGTTGATATCACAAATGTGCTTAACTATTTTACGCAGTTCTACGGCGCAGCGTTTCAGATCTACATATTTGGTGAGGTTGCACCCAACGAGACCGTCGTTTGTCCGACCCATCAAAGAATTTTATCAACGGTTGTGCTTCGCCTTTCATCTGCTTCTATGTTGGTATTTTACTATTTTTCTTAAAGCGTCAGTCCAATATCTTGGCTTGCTATAGGCTGCTTGTTTTTCTGCCTTAATTATTCCTATTCTATTTTCCTAACGCGTTGGTCATATAGCTCGTTGAAGAAGATGCTCTTGAACATGTTGTTGGCACGATCTTCGGTGAGTTTGTTGTATAATTCCAGTTTTGAGTTTATGAAATTGAGAAGCTCTTCATCAATTTTCTCCTCAAACATCTTCTTGACATCATCGCGGGCATTGTCGGTATTGAAATAGCCCATGAGTTCATCGTCGTCTATAACACGCTGACGCATTTTGTTGAGTTCCACCTTATCGTCTTCGGTCAGTTCCAGCCCATAGGTGTCATTCAACATCTTAACTATATTACTTAAGAAGTCGAGCTCATCCTGTGGCGTAGCGAAATCCTGACCTGCAGTTTGACCCTTAACAGCTGCATCGCCATCGGTTAGACCAATCTTTTGGAGCCCCATGTATTTAACCTTATAACTGTCAAGCACAGTTTCATCAAGCACCTGATAAGGTAGGTTGCTTTTCTTATATGGCAATTTCTTGTATAAAGCTAGGCAGAATGGTGACAATTGTGCCAGGTCTTTATCCTGGAATGTAATGATCTGGCTAAGGAAATTATACAGGTTACTGAATCGACGGCAACGTTTACGGAATATCTCCTGCTGCTCATCGTCAAGACTATCGAGAGCTTGGTCACATATTCGGTCAAGAACTTTATTCACCTTTACTTTATCGGTGTTGTCAAGGAAATAATACTTAGCAAATTCATGAACATCCTCTTTCACAAAAACATTATACTGATAAAGTTCAGACTGTAGCTCATACAGGCTGTTGGGGTCGGTTTCGTCTTCTTGGAGCATATAGTTGCGACCATAGTAGTTTTGGAAATCAGCTTGTACGTCCTCGGCATTGTTTACAAAGTCTAAGACCATCGTAGATCCCTTATCTTTCTTGGTACGGTTCAGTCGACTAAGAGTCTGCACTGTACTTGTGTTCCCGAGTTTCTTATCAACAAACATCGTGTGAAGGTTGGGCTCATCAAATCCAGTCTGATACTTCATGGCCACAATCAGTATTCTGTACTTAGGCAGTTTGAACGCCTCAGGTATGGATATACTTCCCTCAAGTCCATTCATACTTTTCTCGGTATACTCTTGGTCGGTCTCTGCATCCTTTACAGTACCCGAGAACGCAACTAGAGCCTTATAGGGCAGATGCATCTCCTGCATGATATCATCAAACTTGCGTTTATAACGCACTGCATGCAGTCGGCTTCTTGTTACTAGCATGGCTCGAGCCTCACCGTTGATCTCCCTTGCGGTTTGGCTCACAAAATGCTCAATCATGATACGACTCTTCCTTTCGATGGCTGCATCTTGCAGATCCACATAGCTAGAGAGCAAGTGGATAGTCTTTTTCTTCTCATACTCACTGTCAATCACCCCTTTTGCCGTCACCAGTTTATAGTAACGCCTAAAGGTCATGTAGTTCTCCAGAACATCAAGGATAAAGCCCTCGTCGATGGCCTGTTTCATGGAATAGACATCAAATGGTTCTTTTTCTCCATTGATATTTTCACAGAACAGCTCTATTGTCTTGGGCTTTGGTGTGGCGGTAAATGCAAAATAGCTCACATTTTTCTTGATACCGGTGCGACGCATTTCCTTCTCAATCGCATCATTGAGCATTTTTTCCTCATCGATTTCATCTTCTTGTTGACGATCAAAGTCCTCGGCTTCTTCCAGCGACATCGCTTTTCTCATCTGACGGGCCATGCTTCCGCTCTGGCTACTGTGTGCCTCATCAATGATTACAGCGAAGTTGCGATCGGTATAGTGTTGTACTGATTCGGCGATGCTTGGAAACTTCTGTATGTTTACAACAATGATTTTCTTACGCATCTCGATGGCATTCTTCAAGTCTTGGGCAGTTTTCTTGATTTTACCGTCCTCACTATCCATGATGTATTCAACCTCACCAGCTGTGATATCAAATTGGCGTATATTCTTACCTATCTGGCTGTTCAAAGCCAAACGGTCGGTTACAACAAACACCGTATCAAACATTGGCTTGCTGTCGGTATAAAACCTGAAAAGGTTGCTTAGCCTGAATGCCAACCAAGTTATTGTATTGCTCTTTCCCGAACCAGCCGAATGCTCAATAAGATATCGGTGTCCAACACCTTTCTCCTTCAGCTCTGCGAGCAAGCGCCAAACCGCCCTGCGCTGATGATAGCGTGGGAATATCACGGCTTCGCTCTTCTCGGTCTTGAGCTTCCCAGTTTTAGGGTCATACTTTTTCTCTTCGTTTTCCTGAACGAGAATGTAGTTTTGAATTAAGTCAAGCAACGAGTCTTTGCGCAGCACGTCACGCCACAGGTATTCGGTTCTGACGGCCTCTTGAACAAATTCCACACCTTTTGGGGGCTTATTCTCAAAGAACTTGTTAAATGGAAAGAAGCGCGTCTTCTCGCCTGCAAGACGTGTAGTCATAAACACTTGTTCGGTTCCACAAGCAAAGTGAACCAAAATGCGCTTGAACTCTAAAGACTTTTCTCCACGAGTTTGACGGCTCTGCATGTACTGTTTGATGGCATTCTCATGAGTCTGTCCCGTGAGAGCATTCTTCAACTCTATAGTAGCAATAGGTAAGCCATTCACAAAGATAGCAAGGTCAATTGCTAGGTCAGGATTCATTTTGGAATACTTGAACTGGCGCATGATTGTGATGCGATTCTTGTGATAGTTTACCTCATGCTCGGCATTCTTACTGCTAACGGGTTTGAAATAAACCATACGGAAATTCGAACCAGGTGCCGACAGGCCATTCTTGTCCTTGAGCACTTTTAGTGTTCCATAAGTGGACAATTCATGATCTAATCGAGCAAAAAGGTTTTTCTCTGCCTCATCTTCTGACCCCATTGCCGCAACGAGCTTTTGATACTCTTCGGGTTGAGTATCCTTTAAGAACGCGATGACTTCCGACCTAATCAAGCAAAGGTCACGGTCATACTCATTGTTGTCTATTTGATGATACTCCATATCACGAAGTTCCTCACCGCTAATCATAACGATGGGCTGTGAGGTTAAATATTCAACGATATGTTTCTCGAGGTCTATTTCTTTGGGAGTTCCTGGCATAGTCGCGATGTTTTATTGTTCGTTTGTCGTTTCTTCAGTTATTGCAGAGTCCTCAACTGTGGTTTCCTCTGCCGTGGTTTCTTTAGTCACATCCACGGGGGCGGTTGATGGCCCCGAGGTCAGCATTATCGTGGAATTATCCTCAATAAACATGGTGGTGTTGTCCATGTCGGCGAGCGATTTCTTTTTCTTATTCTCTTGTGCACCGGCCTTCAGTAGATTCTTGGCAGCAGTGATTATGCTCGGGCCGCTGTCGGCAGTGGTGATTTTCAGCTTTGAGATTTTCTTGACGGTATCATTCACGCTGGACTCGACATCCATGAATCGCTGACCAAAATCTTGGACTCGATCTATAATCGTGTTGGCTGCAGTCATCATGGCCTGCTGGTTCTTCAATTGGCGCACCTGGGTCCACATCATTTCCAGCACACGCAAGTTCATGTACATGGTTTGCGGGCCAAGAATCATAACGCCCTGGTCATAGGATTCCTTCCACAGGGTATGGTCGTTGAACAGAGCCAGATTCAGTGCGCCCTCGATGGGTACATACATTATGGCAAAGTTCAGTCGGTTATAGCCATTGGGGAGATATTTGGTGTACTCCTTCTTGGCCAGTCGCTTCACTTGTGCCCTGACGCTATCGATATGCGCCTTGAGGTGCTCACTCTTCTCGGGGTCGCCATCCTCGGCATTCATATAGCGTTCGTAGGCTGTCAGTGACATCTTGGAGTCAACAACCACGTGACGATTGTTGGGAAAATGCAGGATAAAGTCGGGAATCAAACCCTTTCCATCGTCACCCCTTGCGCTCCTGCCACCCTGGTCCCTCAAGGTTTCCTGGGTGCTATATTGTTCGCCCTCCTTGAGTTCCATATCCTCGAGCAATTGTTTGAGTTTCAACTCGCCAAAGTTTCCTTGAACTTTCACCTCACCAGTTAAGGCACGAGTGAGACGATCGGCAGTTTCACCGATAGCGACGCTCCTCTGCATGTTGTCTTGGATGGTTTGGTCGAGTCGGGTCAGTGCTTCGTTCTGTTGTTTTTTTGTCTTTTCCAGCGCTTCTTGCATGTCCTTGAGGCTCTTCTGCAATGGGTCTATGATTTTAGAGACCTGTTCTTTGTTTTGGGTCTCCAACTCATCCTGACGCGTCTTGAGAATATTCTCAGATGTGGTCTGCATCTGTTCCTTGATAAGGTCGAGCTGGCTCTTCACTTGTTCTTTGTTCATCTCCTTGAGTGCGTCAATCTGATTCTGGTGAGCATCCTTGGTCTGCTTGAGCTGCTCTTCAAATGATGATTTCAAATCTTCAATCTGTCGCTCATAGGTGCCCTTTATCTCGGCTATTGCTTCAGCATTACGCTTGGTTTCGCTCTGCTTGAAATCATCTGCAGTTTCTTCCTGTTTTTTCAGGCTTTTCGCGCTCTCGGCCTTGAATTCCTCAAGTTGCTTGGCAAAAGTTTCTTTCAGTCCCTTGATTTGATTCTCAAAACTTGTCTTCTGCTCGTCCAGTTGACGTTTGCCGCGGTCAATCTCATTTTGCAAATCTCGCTCTGCCTCCGACTTCAATGAGACAATCTGTTGCTCATAATCCTCCTTTTGTGTGGCGAGCTGCCTGGAATAATTCTCGGCATTAGTTTTCTGCACATCGCGCTCTGAGGTCAACGTTGTAATGGCAACGACTTTCTCGGCTAGTTCCGATTCCTTGCTGGCAATCTTGTTGTCCAGATCCTTTATGCTGTTTTCCAGGTTGCCGATAGTCTGCACATAGCCTTTCTTTCCAAGGTTGCCAACGAAGTAACCCACCACGGCCATTACAATAATGGCAATAATCGCAATCACAAGATACAATTCCATATACTTTCAGTTTTTTGTGTTATTTGTCTATTTTCCAGTCTCTCACGTCTATTTTACCTGTTACTGCTTCGCTGATGATAGACTGGCGCATTTTGTTCAAGTCCTCACGTTGTGACTCAAGTGACTTAATCGCTGAGTCAATCTTTTCGGTCTTAACATCGAGATAGTCGGCAATAGCACGCTGATCAGCAAGGGTTGGAAGAGGCAACGGCATATTCTCAAACACATTTTGGTAAAGGTGTTGAATTGTTGAACCAGTGCTATTGAATTCAACAAATTCTTTTAGTTGATTTGAAACAAGCACCCAATAAAGGTAATTCTGTTCAAACACACCTTTAGTCTGCTTTACCACGAATATACCGCTGTTAAGACATGCCGGTTTATCTAGGTTTTTGACTTTTGCAATTTTGCCAATTGTTCCATCTTTGGTCACAAGAAGATCACCGTTTTCCAGTTGGATAAATGGGTCTTCGTCATAACGCTCTTTATTGATTTGGTAACATTTCGACCAATCAACTATGTCGCTTGTAAAGTCTTGTCCGGTTACTAGGTATGCATAAGAATTCTCTTCAAACTCCTCAGATTTCAATCCCTTCCATCCGATTCTACCTTTCAATGAAAGATAGTACTTCAGAGGAACTATTAACCAGCCTTCTGGAATCTGTCCAATCCACTCGATGCCAGAGTCTTTCATTGGAGCATCGGGGTTGAGGCCCTTGGTAACAGCTTCGCTGATAACACTCTGGCGATAGGCCTTCAAGTCCTCTATCTGTCGATCAACATCAGCAATAGACTTGTCTATCTGTCCTACCTTGTAATCAAGATAATCGGCAATCGCTTGCTGCTCGACACGAGGTGGCATAGGAACCCTATGTTCCTTGATTATAGCCTGGCTAATATTAGGTTGACCTCCTCCTACTGATCTTGAGATAAGAACTTGTTTAGATGTTTGAATCATGTAGAACACATACTTGTTGTTCATTATCTCATTGGGAGGAAGCACACAACATGCTTGATTTGTTGTGGTTTCAATATCCAATAAGCCCACTTTGCCAATTGTTGCACCATACATAGCTATTACAACACTTCCTATTGGATATAGTTTCAATCCTTTTTCTTCTATAGCGAGATTTGTAATGTGCTTTGATGTGGATGTGATCAGCCCATCATTCAAATCACCAGTTTGCAACCAATTAATACCTTGCTCGGAATAGTAATTATAATCGCTACTATTAGGTGTTGTTCCACTTCCCATGTTAGCATATAGCCATCCCAGTTTGGTGCATTTCCACTCTTCTGGTATCTGTCCAATCCACTCGATGCCCGAGTCCTTATATGTTTCGTATTTCTTCATTTAGTCAGCAAAAATTGCATTGATGTTCGACATGATTTCTGCTTGGCGCGCTTTAACACGCTCAGCAATAGTCTCGGCAGGTTCCAACTGCTGGAACTCATAGAAGTACTGCTGGAAGTTGATTTCATAGCCTATACGGGTTTTTTTGAAATCAATCCATGAGTCCTGGTCGATGTGTGGAAGCACCTCTTTATAGAAATAGTCCTTGAAGTCCTGGTCAAGGCTCACGCGCTCGGTGCTGCGAAGACTGCTGTCGGGTTGCTTCTCTCCTTTCTTCAGCAGCAGCTCCCCATTGGCATTGCGCTTGGGCTGTTCAATGGTGAGCTCGAGGAAACCGAATTTTTGGTTGTCGAACACGCGGCTGTATTTCCCGTCCTCAAAACGGTTATAGATATCCATGATGGCAGCGATGTCCTCCTCGCGGATGTCGTTGCGCTTGCTGCCCAGGCTCTTCTTGGCAGGGGTGCAGAAGGTGACGGCATTGATTAGTTGCACCTTGCCCTTACGGCTCTTTTGGGGGTCCTCATTGTCTTTCTTGTTGTTAGTCAGAATCCAAATGTAGGTGCCGATGCCAGCATTATAGAACAGGTCGGTG
>AUXO011521399.1_pt1 | contig 11694 bp, 11 predicted proteins | sample 768731 | NCBI WGS metagenome assembly AUXO01 (sample SAMN02715735, study PRJNA202380) | gut metagenome | biome: sheep rumen | host: Ovis aries | place: New Zealand: Palmerston North | reverse complement strand
TCATTATGGCCAATTGGCGGAAGTATATCTTTGAGAATGATGATGAGGCAGCAAAGCAGATAATGCTGGCGGCTAATTATGGAGGACGTGCTATCAATATCACCCAGACAACAGCCGCTCATGCTTTTAGTTACAAGATTACATCATTGTACAAATTGCCTCACGGTCATGCAGTGGCTGTTGGGCTGCCTGTAATTTGGGAGTATATGATAGCCAATATGGATAAGTGTATTGATAGTAGAGGTCTAGAATACTTGACTGATATCTTTACTCAAATTTCAAATGCAATGGGTTGTGAGAATCCCCAACAGGCTATTTGCGTTTTCTGTGAGATGATGAAGGATATGGAGCTTAAGAATCCGGTTGCAGGTGATAGGGAAGATGAGCTGAAGGTGTTATCAACTTCTGTGAATCCTGTAAGACTAAAGAATAACCCTGTATCCATTGATGCAGAAACGGCACATACTCTTTATTCGCGAATATTATTGTAATTCTTGTATATTTCCAACATAATAACAGATACTTGTATAATGGAAGAAGTGATAAGTTCCGGCGGGGCAAGAGATAAACAGAAAATAATCGGTCTGGAAGTGCTAAAGATATTGGCGCTATGCGGTGCTGTTGCTTTACATACACAAAGGTCTCTTGAATTAGGCGAGTTATGGAATCCTTATATCTATTATTTGTCACGATTCTGTATGCCAGTTTTCTTTATGGTAAATGGAGCTTTGATAATGTCTAAGAATTCTTTCTCTTTTGAATACTATAAAAAGAAGGTGCTTAATGTGATCAGAATTCTTGCAACGTGGAGTGTTATATCTGTACTTTATTCTTATTTTTTATTGCATGCTGATTTGAAAGAATCTTTGTTCAGTGGAGTTAAAACAGGGTTAGGTGCATATATTGTTCCTTTCTGGTTCCTTTTCACTTTTGTCATCATTTATACCATTCTACTCTTTTCATTCGACTGGATAAAACAACATCTTTCAAAGATAGTTCTATGCCTTGTCTTAGTGTGTGTCGCAGTAGACGTCGCATCGATGATTAACATAAGTGGGGGGGGGTATTTTATACAGAGTTATGTAAATGGAAAATTCCGTATTTGGACATGGATGATGTATTTTCTTTTGGGATATTTCCTTTCCCAATATGATAATATAAATACCAGAGTAGTTATAATTCTTCTTTTATTATCAACAGTCTCTGCATGGCTACTTCAGTATTATCTATGCTGGGTATATCTAGGGCGAATGAATAGCTCCTGCTTATACGACAATTTCGTCATTATTGTTTGGACTTCTTGCCTGTTCCAGACACTATATCGGTTAGATATTAAATCTGAAAAATTGAGAAAAGCCATTTTGCTGATAAGTTCAAACATGTTTGGAGTATTTCTATTACATGGTTATATAATTAATCACTTTCATTTAACAGAGAAAGTTCAGAATGGAGGAGAATCGATGATTCTTTATTTGATAGTAGTTATTACTTGTTGGATTGCTACTTATATTTTGTGCAAAGTACCTGTATTTAGGAAAGTTCTCAAGTATTAAGTTATTGTTAATAATAGAATAGTTTTTAATATAATTCAATAAATTTATGATAGGTCAAATTTTAAACAAGTTTATAGGAAAAGATAGATTTAAAAAGATGAACCAGGTCGTTCTTGGCATCAATGTTAAATTATATGGAAAAAAAGCTCTTATGATCATTGATGAGGAGGTGAAAAAAGTAGGAGCACCATATTGGCTTATGTTTGGAACGATGCTTGGAGCAGTGCGTGAACACAATTTTATAAAAAACGATAGTGATATTGATTTGGGAATGTTTAGTAAAGATTTGACGCCCACATTCATAAAACACTTACAATCAAGAGGGTTTACTTATAGAGAGGTGAAAATGTCTTCTGATAAGAGACTTAGGATGGTGAAGTTTTTTTACCACAGAATCCCAATAGATTTTTATGGTTTTGCTTATGATGAACCGGGCTCTAATAAAATTACAGGGCTTTTGACCAAACCACTGGAAGGAAAGAATTGGCAGGAGTCACTTAAGACAAACACATTAAGGGCTTGTCTTGTTCACCTTGAATACGAAGGGACAACGGATTGTGATTTTAATGGGATAACGCTTAAAATACCTGTTAATGCCCACGATTTTCTTCGAAAGCATTATGGTGAGGATTATCTCATTCCCCAAGTAGGAAACAAAGGAGGGGCTTCATCTGTTATGGAGATAATGCCACTTGAGAAATTGTCGGCATCATTGGTATCAATTGACGAGTTATAATATGTCAAAGTCTTTAAAAAAAAATGCAGTAAACGGACTGTTTTGGAGCGGTGCAGAGAAATTTGCATACGAAGCAGTTCAGTTTGTCGTTAGCATTGTGTTGGCCAGACTATTAACTCCCCATGATTATGGGTTAGTCGGGTTAATAACTGTGTTTATTACGATTTCACAGTTGTTTGTTGACGGGAAAATGACGACTGCTCTTATTCAAAAGAAAAATAGAACGGATATAGACTTTCATACTGTATTTTTTTTCAATTTAGCTGTATCTGTTTTTTTATATCTGTTATTGTTTGTTAGTTCTCCATTAGTAGCCAAGGCATATGAAATTGAAGAATTAAGCTCTTTGTTGAGGTTGTTGGCACTTGTGTTGATAATATCTCCGTTCGCTTCTATTCAAATCACTCAACTTACTATTGCGTTAGATTTCCGCAAAATATCATATATTTCAATTCCCTCTGCATTAATGTCAGGTGCAATAGGAATTTATATGGCTTACAAGGGGTATGGCCCCTATGCGATAGTTGGGCAGCAGATATCTATGGTAGTAATGCGAGGATTATTAGCTAATTTATTATCAACGTATCGAATTAAGCCATTATTTTCCAAAGATTCATTTAGAGATTTGTTCTCATTTAGCTATAAACTTGTTATATCATCTTCTTTGGATCGTATATACAGAGCAATTTATACGATGGTGATAGGAAAGGTTTTCAATCCGACAACTCTAGGATTGTACACCAGAGGTAACCAGTTCCCTAGTATGACTGCAAACATCTTGGGTGATATTTTCAATAGGGTCACATTACCTGTTATGAGTACAGTGCAAGATGAAACTGACAAATTGAAACATGTTTTTCGAAAATATATTATAGGATCCTCGTTTGTAATATTTCCTGCCTTGATATGCCTTGTGGTGGTGGCAAAGCCACTAGTGCTAATTCTCTTAACCTATAAATGGATTGAATCAGTACCTATAGTGCAATTGATGTGTTTTGCCTTTATGACACGTCATATTAGTTCAATCAATAGAAATTTGCTATATGCCAAGAAAAGAGCTGATTTGGCTTTAAAATTAGAATTGTTTAAAAAAAGCCTTGCTTTTGCAATATTCTTTGCTTCTCTTTATTTTGGGATAATAGGCGTATGTTGGGGTCAGGTTATCTATGGCTTTATTGCATCTTTTTTAAATTCATTCTATACAAAACGTTTTATAGGTGTTGGAATTTGGCAACAAACAATGGATTATTCAAAGGTGTTGTTTGTTGCAATAATAGCGGCCATTATACCTTACCTCACAATAGATTCATTTTTGACATCAACCATCGCTCAGCTTTTTTACGGATTATTTTCATATTGCGCTATTTATCTATTAATAAACGCAGTCTTTAGGACATATTCTTTCGTAGAGGCTAAAGCTATCATGTCAGAATACATTAAGAAAATAAAGAAACAATAATTAGAAAAAGATATGAACAAAGAAAGTATATTGTTGTTAACAAAAGATGCAGTCCCAACTTCTTATTTGCCATGTTATGGTAATCAGTATTGGAATGGACAAACTCCTAATATGGATGAACTGGCAGCCAAGGGTACTTTGTTTATGAATGCGTTTACAGGGGCTCCATCTTCAGCAATGTCATATTTGACAATGTTTACACGCAAGTGGCCATACCAGCAAGAGATGCAGAAATATGTGCCAGTTATGAAAGCATACAGTGGCGTTACGCTTTTTGATGAGGCATACGATATGGGGTATGATTGCCACGTAGTTTGGGATGAACATTGGATAAAGCTGGCGCAGCGCTTTTCTGAGTGCTACGGTAAACATACAACCATGCATCCTTTGGACGGTTTGCGACAAGGGGTTGGGCCAAGTTATAAGAGAGAAAAGCCTCTGGAGAGAGATGAAGTACTTGCTGAGCGCACTTTTGAGATGTTCAAAAACGAGATAGGTAATATTTGCAAAAGCGAAAAGAAAGTATTCTTATGGTGTCATTTGCCTCATGTTCTTAATGGAAGAATATCGTATTGTGATGATGTGGATTTATTTGACAGATATCTAGGATTCCTTCGACAACATTTCGATGATAATAATATTGTCGTTTCATCTGACCATGGTAATATGAATGGAATGAGGGGTAAAATACGTTATGGTTTTGATGTATATGACCCTGCAATACGAATTCCATTGATAGCCCCTAGATTAGAAGGTAAGTCAATTCATGAAGAGCAGTTTTGCAACATAGATATGTTTGAGTTGTTGTTTGAGAAACGAATAGTTAGAAGAGATATCATTTATTCTGATTGTGCTTATTATGCCCAGCCTCACAGGAAATTGGCCGTAATTAGTGGTAAGTATCGATATATCTACAACAAAATTGATAATACAGAAGAATTGTATGATGTTGATTGGGACCCTCATCAAGACTTTAACTTGATTTCGGACTATTGCTATGATGTGGACAGAAAAATAGAATCTCCATCTAAAGAATTATATTTTTACCCCGAGTGGGATATATTGCCAGAAATAAGGCAACGATTAAGAGAAGAGAAAAATAAAATCTGGAGAGAACAAACAAAGTCGGAAAAGCTGATGTCTGCAGTGACTGAGTTTGCAAAAAAGCAAAAAATTCTCAAGAAGGTCTACAGTTCGTTAAGGAAGAAGCGTAAGTAAATAAGAATAAGGATGGAACAACCATTAGTCAGTATAATATTGCCAACGTATAACGTTGAAAAATATTTGGAAAAATGTTTGAATAGTATTGCAAGTCAAACATACAAAAATATTGAGGTTATTATCATTATAGACGGAGCCAAGGATAAATCATATGATATATCCAAGGAGTTCTGTGCCAGCCACCCGAAGTTCAATGTCTTTTGGCAAGAGAATCAAGGCAGTGGGCCTGCACGAAATAACGGATTAGACAGGGCACGGGGAGAATTTATAATGTTTGTAGATCCGGACGACTGGTTAGAAAGCGATTGCCTTGAGCAACTTATGGGCGCGCAAATAGAAAATGATTATGATTTAACTATATCTCAAAAAATTGAATGTTTCTTTGATAACCAAGATAATCTTTTAAGGAAACAGATTGCCACCTCTTATTCCTTTGAATATACAGATGCCAAAAGTTGTCACGAAAACTATCTAAGACTCTTTGATCTCGGGCTTCTTGGAGCACCTACGAGGAAAATATATAAAACAGCTATTATTAAAAACAATGACATAAGATTTCCTAATTATCGCCGTTCACAAGACATTGTTTTTAATTATAGATATTATAATTGTATCCAATCTATCAGATCGATAAAATATAATGGTTATAATTATCGTATGCCGTTAATAGGCACTGGAGGTAAGTTTAGAAGAGAATACTATCGGACGATTGCCGCAATCTATCAAGATATTAAAAATCTTCACAAAGAGTGGAACGTGTGTTTAGACGAGGGAGCTCTTGCTACGCATTTGTTTAATGCAAATTTGTATGCATACTTGCAATTAGCGGTAAATAATAATTCTGATATATCCGAATCACTTGAAGACCCAGTAATAAGCGAAATCATAAAAAAAGCGTCCCCTAAACATATTCATCAGAAAGTATTACAATCTTTACTGGAGAAAGATATGAAAAAAACTGCAAGAATGTACCTGAAAGTACTCTGTTCTATAAAGAAAAAAATGGGTAGATAACTATGAGGAAAATAGAATCATTAGATGAATTACATCATATTTTGCTTGACATCGCAAAGTCATTTCATCAAATATGTGTAGATGAAGGCATTCCTTATTTTATGGCAGCAGGAACGCTCCTAGGTGCGGCGCGACACAGCGGTTTTATACCATGGGATGATGATATGGATTTTATAGTTCCCAGGGCAGACTTCAGTAATTTAAAGAGTATTCTGAATCAAAAACTGCCATCACACTATAAAGTTATGGGAAGAGAAGAGGGTATTGTGGTGTCGGGAATATATAAAATAGTTGATGTTCGTACAGAACAGGATTATCGCTGGAGTACTAATCATAAAGTTCACTTTGGGGTGAATATAGATATTTTCCCTTTAGATTATTCTAAAACGGCGTGGAAGAGGATTGCAATACAAAAGTTGCGAGTCCTTCAGGGGTTAAAAGGCTTGGATGCATCAGTGCGCCCTTTCCCTAAGAATCTTATAGCCTATCTCACAAAAGGGTTATTATCATTTACAGAAGACGATATTTTGCAAAACATTATAGATACAAAACTGATAGAAACCGACGGCCCTTTTCTGATTAATCATTACGGGGCTTATGGTAATAGAGAAGTGATGCCTAAAGAACTATTTGACCATAAAGTCCTAATGAGTTTTGAAGATACCCAATTTTATGGTATGGAGCGATTCGATGAGTATTTAAGAATAATGTATGGAAACTATATGCAAATACCGCCTGTTGAGAAGAGGCATACTCACCTGTCCAATATTTATTGGAAGCAATAATTTGTGAAAACTATAAATAGAAGCACAAAACAAATGGTAGTTGTAGCGAAGGAAACGAAGAAACAAAAGATAACGAGTGTTATATATGCCATATTATTACCGTTGACGCTTTTTAGTGTTGTGGTAGGCACTCCTGTTTATATGGTTTTTTTAGGAATGACAGTCTATCTACTGACATTAAACAAGTATGAATTGTCTGTGATTCTTATGATTGCATTCCCCCATATTTTTGGTATGATAAAGGAGATGGTCGGTATAAACGTTCCCGCCTCAGCTGTTTTGTTTTGCATAGTTATTATTGTTCTTAACATTGAGTTGAGACAATTATTTAATAGAAAAGTTAAATATATCTTATTGTATTCGAGTATTCTATTCATTGTAATACTATTTCTTTTCTTTTTAAATAGCCCGAGTAGTAAAGGCTCTTCAAAAATAATTGAAACATTACAAACTATCATATGTGTATTCACCGCTTTTTCCATCATAATATCCTATGAGAACAAAAGTTTTAAGAAAATAGGCATAGGTTTCTTGTTTCTTGCATGTTTATACATGTGGGTAGCATATAATCTATTTCTGTATCCACATCCATCAGATTTTCTAGACTTTACATCATTTAGAGATTATTCGACACAGTTAAAGCATATGGAGGCTCCAAATGTCTCATATCATCATCTGGGATATTGTGGGTTTTATTATATTTCATTTCTATTAGCAGATGAGAAGAAAAAAATAACCATCTTTGATTATATACCGTTGGTGATATCTATTTGGATAACGCTATATGCTGGGGGGCGGCAAATTATGGTTGGAGTGGCTCTAATATTCTTTATATGGATATTATTGAAAGGTGGTAAGAAAGTATATTCAAAATTATTTCTTATAACTGTTCTTTCTGGAGTTTCCCTGATTGTTATAAACAACCTGGAAATTTTTTCAGCTTTTTCGGACAAATCAACAAGTACCGATGAGAAGTTAAATCGAAATTGGGATTACGCTTTTCAACAAATTATTGAGCATCCAATTTTAGGCGTTGGCTATGGTAATTACGAGAATCCTGCTACTGGTGAGGTATATCCTCATAACATTATATTAGAGATACTATGTGAAATGGGAATCTTTGGTTTTTTGATTATTTCATTTGTTGTAGTAGTGGCATTTTTTAATGAAAGAATCAAGAAACGAAGTTTCGACAAAATGCGAGGAGTTATGATATTCTTCCCTTATTTACTCCATGGCTTTATTTCAGGCTCTTTAGGGACTAATATTCAATTGTTTGTCATATTCTTTGCGATAATAGTGTCCGCCGGTCTTCAGGTTCAGAACGCTACGAGTATAAACCAATCAATAAAATTGCAGCCAAGGTAAGGGCTGCGGCTATATAAGAAAATATGAGAATATTGATAAATACACCAAATTGGAAGCACCCAGAACTAGGCGGTGTTGCTAATCATTTTTATGGGCTTAAACCATATTGGAAAGAGGAAGTGAGATATAATATCGTGGGAAGTAGAAAAATCCCAAATACTGGGAAGTATTGGCTGCCGTGGGATCTGGTCAAGACTATCTTTAAGCTATTATTTTACCGGCCAGAGGTTGTGATGGTTAACACATCTTTGGGGAAAAATGCACTGAAAAGAGACTCAATTTTTCTCAATATTGCACACTATTTTGGAGCGAAAACAATAGTCCACTTTCATGGGTTTAACGTCAACTATGCATGTGAGATTGATACTAAATGGTTTATTAGTCTTTTTAAACACGCTAGTGGATTCCTTGTTTTGTCGAACTCTATTAAACACCAGCTCCAAGAATGGGGCGTAAAGCAACCAATACTTTTAACAACAACAAAAGTAGATGACAGACTGGTTAAGGACTATGACGTTTCAAATAGAAGAAAAGCCTGTAAACAAATCCTATATTTAGGAAGAGTGGAGAAAGAAAAGGGCATATATTTATCACTTGATATATATGTTCTTTTGCAGAAGATAAAACCTGATTTAATGTTTACTGTTGTTGGTGGTGGATCAGAATTGGAAAACGCAAAGAAATATGCAGAAGAAAAGGGGATTACAAATATCACTTTTACTGGAGTTTTAAAAGGAAACTCATTGCGAAAACAGTATGAAGAGTCTGATCTGTATTTATTCACATCTTTTCATGAAGGAATGCCAACATCAGTACTTGAGGCCATGTGTTTTGGATTACCCATTGTGACAAGACCTGTTGGTGGTCTTGTAGATTTTTTTGAACAAGAAAAAATGGGCTATATGGTCAATAGTTTTAATGCTAATGATTTTATACAACCAATAAAGAATATAATAGAAAGCGAAGAAAATAAATATAATTTTTCCGTTTATAATTATAATTATGGTAATAATCATTTTCTGGCTTCCAAAGTAGCTATTTCTATAGAAAAGAATATTAAGGAATTATGTTAAATGCAATGTTTTTTTACCGGCAAGCAAGATGGCTTTATTTACATCACATACCGGTGGTTCCGTTGTTGATGGAATTGTTGATATTCTTGATTTATAATAGCAAATTGCCATATCAAGCAGAAATAGGTAAAGGTACCAAGCTTGGATATGGAGGTATTGGGGTTGTTGTACATGCTAAATCAAAAATTGGAAAGAATTGTATAATTGCTCAGCAAGTAACAATAGGGGGAGGCAATTCTCGTTATCCAGGAGTGCCGACCATTGGTGATAATGTCTATATGGCAAAAGGTTCTATAATAATGGGTGGAATTACAATAGGAAACAATGTGACTATAGGTGCGAATGCGGTTGTCAATAAACCTGTACCAGACAATGCGGTCGTTGCTGGTGTTCCTGCAAGAATATTAAGAATAAAGGAAGATGGAGAATAAAAGAGCTTTAGAATCTCTAAAGAAACTGAAAGAGTATTGCGAGAAGGAACATTATAAGGGTTGGGATCCATACGATGGTCTAAACTCAAAGGTGTTTCAAGCATTGCCATATTTCAAGAACTCAGCGTTCTGGCGTTTGTGCGTAATCCAAGGTTTTAAACGCAACCCAATAAACTTGCGTCGAATAGCATTAATCAAAAAGGATTATAATGCAAAGGGTATTGGGTTGTTTTTACAAGGGTATTGCAATCTAGTGAAAGCTGTGAGGGAAAAGCCTGATCTTGCCATGGAGATAGGATCGGAAAAGGTATTGACAGTAAAGCTTCATGAGGTGGCAAAACTATTAATTTCACTACAGTCAAAGGGCAACTATCATGGTGCTTGCTGGGGCTATAATTTTGACTGGCAAGCTCGACGGATTTTTCTGTTTCCCAAGTTTACGCCAACTGTGGTGGCGACACAGTTTTGTGCTACAGCACTGATGGAAGCTTACGAGGTGACAGGTGAACAGCGATATTTGGACATAGCACTTACATCTGCAGAGTTTGTGATGAGGGATTTGCACAGGTATGAATGTGAAGGGGGTTTTCTGTTTTCATACTGCCCTCTTGAAGGTAATGATACTGTTTATAACGCTTCGCTATTAGGTAGCAGGTTGCTATCATTCTGCTATCACTACACAGGGAAACAGGAGTATCTAGATGCCGCAAAAGCCTCAGTAGCGGCTTGCTGTAAAGGTCAGGCGCAAAATGGTTCTTGGATTTATGGTCTGGGCAGTACACAGAGATGGATAGACAGCTATCACACAGGTTACAATTTGGATGGGCTCATGGGGTATGAGGAAAAGACGGGAGATCTGTCATACCATAAGTATATAGAGAAAGGATATGAGTATTACAAGACTCATTTCTTTGATGATGACGGAGAGCCTTGGCATTTTATAGGGCATAAGTATCCCATTGATATCCATTGCCCTGGTCAGTTAATGGTGACAATGGCACGTTTGCATCGGTATGTTGAAGACCAGCAGTTGGCAGATAAAGTGCTAAGTTGGACATTAAAGAATATGCAAGATAAGAAAGGTTATTTCTATTATCAATTGAAAAAGCCAATCAGCACTAAGATTTCCTATATGCGGTGGAGCAATGCATTTATGTTTTGCGCATTGAGCTACTATTTGCTTGAATCAAAATATAATAATTGAATAATGGAAAAACAACGTGGAGAAGTGAATGGCGTGAAATATTATGCCTTTACAAGTTATGATGAAATAATAGATTTCATTGAGGGGGAAAAAAAGATTCTAGTGGCAATTAATGCTGGAAAGTTAAATGAGGCCACCGACAAAACCCGCAAAATCATCAATAACAACATTGGCTATTGTGATGGTATAGGGGCGGTTTGGCCGCTCCGTAAGAAAGGCTTTAAAGAGGCGGTTACCCTATCGGGTTGTGATATTTGGACAAAGATTATTGCAAGGTGGGTTCCGCTTGGGCGCAAATTTTATTTCGTAGGCGGAAAGCAAGAGGTGATAGACCAGACTGTAACGAAATTAAAAATAGATTTCCCCGGCATCAAGATAGCCGGTTATCGTAATGGTTATATTAAGACAGAAGAAGAAAAACAGGCATTATTGACTGATATTATTAAAACTGAACCAGACATTGTATTCGTCGCAATGGGCTCTCCTAAACAGGAGCTCCTTATGGATGAGATGATAAAGGTTTATCCTGCAATGTATCAGGGTCTTGGCGGAAGTTTTGATGTGTATGTTGGTGCTAAGAAAGTCCCCCCTTATTGGGTGATTAAATGGAATTTATATGGTGTCTATCGGACTTTGTCAGATATGACATGGCCTCGTGTCAAACGTTTCTGGAAAGATTTAATGTTCCTCGCAAAAGTTTGGTTGGGAATAATTAAATGATTAGAGAGTAATATGAAGATTTTAATAACTGGCGTTCATGGATTTGTGGGCTCTAATCTTGTAACATATTTGTCGCCCCAAAACGAGATTTACGGTCTTGACATCATTGCCCCTGAGAAGGAAGGTGTTG
>AUXO013437300.1_pt1 | contig 11695 bp, 10 predicted proteins | sample 768731 | NCBI WGS metagenome assembly AUXO01 (sample SAMN02715735, study PRJNA202380) | gut metagenome | biome: sheep rumen | host: Ovis aries | place: New Zealand: Palmerston North | reverse complement strand
CCGTGAACCGACGCATGCAAGCCTGTGTTCACCTACAGCAGATGGTCAGCGACTACCAGATAGAAGCCATCGCCATCGGCAACGGGACAGCCAGCCGCGAGACACGCGCTTTCGTCGAAGAGGCACTCAGCCAGACCAGCCCTGTCCCCACGTCTACAGGTGGCGCAGAAGCACCGAAGGTGTTCGTTGTCAGCGAAGACGGGGCATCGGTCTATTCAGCCTCAAAAGTGGCACGCGACGAGTTCCCCGATGAAGATGTGACCGTTCGCGGAGCCGTTAGCATAGGACGCCGACTGATGGATCCGTTGGCCGAGCTGGTCAAGATAGACCCGAAGAGCATCGGTGTAGGGCAATATCAACACGATGTGGACCAGACGAAACTCAAGAAACAGCTGGATTACACTGTGGAAAGCTGCGTGAACGCAGTAGGCGTGAACCTGAACACAGCTTCGAGCCACCTTTTACAGTACGTCAGCGGACTGGGGCCTGTACTGGCCAAGAACATCGTGGAATTCCGCCGCGAGAACGGTGCATTCAGCTCCCGTGCGCAACTGAAGAAGGTGCCACGACTCGGCCCGTCGGCCTTTGAGCAGTGCGCGGGATTCCTGCGCATTCCTGAAGCCCGCAACCCACTCGACAACAGTGCCGTACACCCAGAGAGCTACTCAGTGGTGGAACAAATGGCACACGATCTGGGATGTACGGTGGCCGACCTCATCAAGCAGAAAGAACTGCGCTCACGCATTCAACTGGAAAGATACGTGAACGACAGCATCGGCCTGCCCACGCTGACAGACATCATGAAGGAGCTGGAGAAGCCAGGTCGCGACCCACGCCAACAGATAGAGACTTTCGAGTTTGCCAAGGGCATTGAGACCGTAGACGACCTCGCCGAAGGAATGGAGTTGCCGGGTATTGTCACCAACATCACCAACTTCGGGGCTTTTGTTGACATCGGCGTACACCAGGACGGACTGGTGCATATCTCACAACTGGCCGACAAATATGTGAAAGACCCCAACGACATTGTGAAACTGCACCAGCACGTCACTGTCAGGGTGCTGGAAATAGACCACCGCCGCAATCGCATCTCGCTGTCCATGCGCGGTTTGAACAATAAAATAGGATAATGCACTCAGTTGCAATGAACCAAATAAAGATAGAAAAGGTTAACACCAAACAACAGCTACGTGATTTCCTGTCGGTTCCAGAAAGGATTTATACCGACTACCCACAGTATGTCCCCGACCTGAAGGAAAGTACAGCCGATATGCTCAAGCGCAAGAAGAATCCAGGTTTGTCGTTCTGCGACATACAGGCCTTCGTGGCCTATCAAGGCGAAGTGCCAGTAGGACGAATTGCAGGGATTGTCAACCATAAGGCCAACCAGCGATGGAACACTGCCTCGATGCGTTTTGCTCTTCTGGAATTTACAGACAACCGCGAAGTGGTGCAGGCTCTGTTTCAAGCTGCCGAGGCATGGGGAAAGGAAAAAGGCATGACAAAGGTTATCGGCCCCATGGGCATTACCGACTTCGACAAAGAGGGCATGCTGGTAGAAGACTTCGACCTCACCAGCTCGGTCATCACCATCTATAACCCGCCTTACTATCCGAAGCATCTGGAGGAGTTGGGCTATAGAAAAGAGGTGGACTGGGTCCAGATTCGCATTCAGATTCCAAACGGAGTTCCTGCGAAATATGCACGTGTGGCTCAGTACTGCCGGGAAACGATAGGGCTGAGAGTCAGGAAACTTACCACTCGCGAGATAGTGAAAGGCGACTTCGGAAAACACATCTTCAGGCTGTTGAATGAGGCATACGCCAATCTGTATGGATTCTCCGAGCTTTCAAACAGCCAGATTGACCAGTTCGTCAAAGACTACCTTCACTGGGTTGACATGGATTTGATTCCTGTCGTGTTCAATGATAAAGACGAGCTTGTGGGCTGTGCCATCACCATGCCCTGCTTGACCGAAGCTATGCAGAAAGCTAATGGCTCACTCTGGCCTTTCGGCTGGTATCATCTGCTCAAGGCATTAAAGTTCAGCAAGACCGACCACGCTGACTTGATGCTCATCGCCATACGCCCCGACTATCAGGGACTGGGAGTCAACGCCATGTTCTTCGACGATCTGATTCCCATCTACAACAAGAAGGGCATCAAATGGGCAGAGACAGGCCCCCAGTTAGAGACTAACATCAAGGAGCTGTCGCAGTGGAAGCCGCTGAATCCCCAATTTGTAAAGAGGAGACGATGTTTTACCAAGGAACTACAATAAAAAAGAAACATTATTTCAAGACATACAATTAAAAACATGGAACATAGAGTAGTAATTACAGGCATGGGCATTTGGTCATGCCTGGGAAAAACCTTAGATGAAGTACGCGAGTCTCTGTATTCTGGACGTAGCGGAATTGTTTTCAGTCAGGAGCGTAAGGACAAAGGATTCACGTCGGCACTGTGCGCCCACGTCGACATGCCTGATTTGAAACCATTTGTAAAGCGCGGTCCTCGCCAGTTCATGCCCGAAGAGGCTCAGTATGCCTATATGGCAACTAAGGATGCGCTGGAAGCTGCAGGGCTGGATCAAGACTACATAGACCAACATGAAGTGGGTGTCATCTACGGAAACGACTCTGTGGCCGAGGCCACGATGAGCTCGCTCGAACGTTTCAAGGAGTTTGGCAGCACATCGGCCTGTGGAAGTGGTGCCATTTTTCAGTCAATGAACTCCACCGTCACCATGAACCTTGCCACACTGTTCCGCCTACGCGGCATCAACCTGACAGCTTCGGCCGCCTGTGCCAGCGGTTCACAGTCGGTAGGCTTGGCCTCACTGCTCATCAAGAACGGTCTTCAGGACTGTGTGGTGTGTGGCGGAGCTCAGGAGGCCAACATGTATTGCGTGGCATCGTTCGACGGTATTCAAGCATTCTCCAAGCATGAAAGCGAGCCTACAAAGGCTTGTCGACCGTTCGACCGCGACCGCGACGGACTGGTGCCAGGCGGCGGTGCTGCCACCATCATCCTTGAGAGCCTGGAGCATGCTGTGAAGCGTGGTGCGCCCATTCTGGCAGAGGTCATCGGCTGGGGATTCTCCGGTAACGGCGACCACATTTCCACCCCCAACGTGGCAGGACCAGCACGTTCACTGGAGCTTTGTCTGAAGAGCGGGGGCATCACCGACCTACACCAGATAGGCTACATTAACGCACATGCCACCTCAACACCAGCCGGCGACGGACGCGAGGCTTTGGCTATTGCCCAGATTTTCGGCGACTACCGTGTGCCTGTCACCTCGACAAAGAGTCAGACAGGTCATGAGATGTGGATGGCAGGAGCCAGTGAACTTATCTATTCCATGCTGATGATGCAGAACGGCTTCATCGCAGGAAACATCAATTTTGAGAACCCGGACGAAGAGACAGCTATGGTCAACGTGATTCCAGAAACTCAGGAGACCAAGTTCAACATGTTCCTCTCCAATTCGTTTGGATTCGGCGGTACAAATTCTACCCTGATAGTAAAGGAATTCAAAGACTAATAATATTAATAAAAAAAAGAAAAGACTATGACACGTGAAGAAATTATTGAACAAGTAAACACCGTATTAGCTGAGGAATTTGAAGTAGCAGACAGTAATTTTGATCCAGAAAGCATCGTTAAAGACACACTGTCACTCGACAGCCTTAGCCTGGTAGACCTGGTAGCCATTATCCAGTACACCTACAAGATTCAGGTTCCTATCAGCGACCTTCCAAAAATCAAGACTTTCAACGACTTGTATGACTACATTGAGGAGCATCTGAAGGATGCCCAGCAATAACAGGATACTCATGAAGGGTAAGGAAATCCTGCAACTCATTCCCCAACGCAAGCCGTTCATCATGATAGACGAGGCAACCGACTTCACAGAAGACAGTTGCCGAACCAGTCTTTCGGTGAGCTACAACAACTATTTCGTAGTGGGGGACAACGAACTGTCAGAGACAGGGCTGATTGAGCACATGGCACAGTCAGCCTCTGCCTTGGCAGGCTATAAGAGTCTTCAATCTTCGTCAGACGAAGCACCGCCTGTGGGCATCATCGGCGAAGTGAAACGGTTCAGCTGTGAGCGTCGCCCAGTGGTGGGTGAAAAGATTGAAACCACGATCCGTTTCGGCATGACCTTTGGAAACGTGACGCTGGCCGACGGTCAGAGCCACATCGGCGACGAACCGATTGCCAGCATCAAACTCAAGATCTTTATCGAGTAATAATGACCGACATCTGCATTGCCATCTACAGGTTCTTCCAGAAGCATCAATTGCTATGCTGGGGATCCATGTTGCTGCTGTTTGCCTTCTTTGGTTTCTTTGCTTCACGCATCTATTTAGAAGAAGACATCAACAAACTGATGCCATCGTCGAAGAACGAGGATGGCACGACTAAACTAGCTTTCTCAGACCTTCGTATCAAGGACAAAACATTCATCCTGTTCAGTCTCCCCAACGATTGGGAAGGCGACAAGGAGGAAGGTACGCTGCTACTTTCAGAGACCTGCAATGCCTTCATCGACTCTCTGACGTGCCGCGACACTACATCCATCGAAGACATATTCTACCAACTACCCGAAGATGTTGTTCCCGAAGCCGTAGGCTATCTCACGGAGCATCTGCCTGCTTATATCGACACTTGTGTTTATTCTGCCATTGACTCCATGCTGACCGTCAGTCACATGACACAGCAGATGGAACAGAACCACGACGACCTGCTGAGTCCTGTAGGGGAGTCTATGCCAGAACTGATTCAGATTGACCCCATAGGCATAAGAAATGTGCTTGCACCTATGATGAAGTCGATACAAGACAGCACAGCCAATGGCTATCAAACCGTCAACGATCACTTCTTCGTACCTGACTCTACGGTCTGCATCGCTATTATCACGCCAAAGTATTCTTCAACCAACACAGGACAAGGCTCTGCTTTGTTCTTCACTTTGAACCAGCTGATTGACGAGTTCCAGACAGCCAATCCCGACATTCATATCAGCTACTATGGAGCACCTGCCGAAGGGTTCTACAACTCTACGACCATCAAGAAAGACCTGGTGACCACTATTACCGGCTCACTCATACTGGTGTTGCTGTTCATCATGGTGTGCTTCCGCAACTGGGACACCATCCCGCTGCTCGTACTGCCCGTGCTCTTCGGCACACTGTTCGGACTGGCCATCATGTATTTCCTGAAAGACCAGTTCTCACTGCTGGCATTGGCCATCGGAGCCATTGTCCTGGGAGTGGCCATGAGCTACGTGCTCCACGTCCTCACTCACTTCAAATATGTCAGCGACCCCGAACAAGTGCTGCGCGAGCAGGTGAAACCCGTGCTATTAGGCTGCGTGACCACCATTGGCTCGTTCATGGGTCTCATCTTTATCAAGACCGATCTGCTGCGCGACTTCGGACTGTTCGCGTCGTTCTCCATTGTGGGAACCGTGTTCTTCACACTGGTCTATCTGCCGCAGATGCTGAGACCTACGCACAACAAGATTAACCATAAGGCATTTGCCATCATCGACAAGATCAACTCCTATCCATTCGACCGCAAACGCCCGCTCGTAACCACGCTGATAGTTCTGATTGCAGTCTGCATAGGAGCCTACATCATGAAAGGCACTCAGTTTGATGCCGATATGAAGAACCTTGGCTACAACTCTAAGAACGTGAGGGATGCCGAGAAGCTCATGAGTGAGAAGACAAAGAGCGTTGGTTTCTCATCCAAATACTTTGCCAGTACGGGCAAGACGATGGAAGAAGCCATCGAGAACTTTGCACTGTTGGCTCACAAACTGGACTCCCTACAGGCCTTGGGGCTGGTGAAGAGCTACACGAAGACAAACGTGTTCTTCGTACCACTCAGGCAGCAGCAAGAGCGAATCGATGCCTGGCAGGACTTCTGGACTGAGGAACGCCTGACGAAAGTACGACATCTCATAGCTCAGACAGCCCCCAAAGCTGAACTGTCATCAGAAGGTTTTGAACCCTTCTTCGAACTTGCCACAGGAGAGTACGAACCCGATGCGCTCTACGAGGCAGGCATCATCCCAACAGGATTCCAGTCCACCTTCATGGAACAGTCTTACGGCGGCGATTACCTATGCTTCACGTCTGTACGCTTTGCCTCTACCAACCTCAGCGGCACCGGTCCCGACTACATGCGCATCTGCGATGCTATTGCCAAGGAACCGAACCTTTTGGTTCTCGACACCTACTATTACACCACAGAAACGCTCCGACAGCTAAATAGCGACTTCAACCTTCTGCAATGGCTGTCCATGCTTTTTGTTTTCATGGTATTGCTGTTGAGTTATCACAATCGCTCAACCGACGGACGGCTGCTCTGGAGTAAGAACATCAAGTTAGCCTTGCTCAGCTTTGCCCCCATCCTGCTCAGCTGGCTGGTTGTTCTGGGAGCGATGAACATTTTCAACATGCGTTTCAACCTCATCAATATCATCATTTCAACATTCATCTTCGGTATAGGCGTGGACTATAGCATTTTCGTGATGAGAGGTCTGACAGGGAATGGACAGCAGTTCATCTACCACAAGTCGGCCATCTTTTTCAGTGCCGTCATTCTGATTGTCACCGTAGGCTCCATGCTTTTGGCACAGCATCCAGCCATCCACTCCGTCGGTTTCGCCACGCTGGTGGGCATGATTTCGGCTGTGGTGCTTTCCTATGTCCTTCAGCCCGCAATCTACCGTTGGATGGAAGAAAAAGATTCCGAATAAGAGTATGAAATATGACGTTGTGATAATAGGCAGCGGACTGGGCGGACTGGAGTGCGCCCACATTCTCTCTCGTCAGGGCAGGAGTGTCTTGGTGCTGGAGCGAGGCGGTCAGCCAGGCGGGTGCATGCAGAGCTACCCCCGGCGCAGTGTGACAGCTCCCCACGGGACGAAGCCAGTGTGGTATGACACGGGGCTTCACTATATCGGCGGACTGGCCGAGGGGCAGGCACTGCACGATTGTTTCAAACAGCTGAATTTACTCAAGCTACCATGGCAACGCCTCGATGCCGACGGCTTCAACCACATACGCATAGAAGACCGGGACTTCCGCATTGCCGAGGGGTTCGACAACTTTATTGACACACTGGCGCGCGACTTTCCCAACGAGCGCAAAGGACTTGAAACATACGTCGAGGCGCTGAAAGCGAGCCTGAACGTCACCGACCTTGAGTCGGCCATTTCACAGATCGACGATGGAGCATGGCCTTTCCTGAACCGCACGTTCCATGACCCGCTTTTGATTGACGTGCTGTCGGCCACAGCCCAGAACATGGAACTGCGCAAGCAGTCGCTTCCCCTCTTTGTCTTCACCCATGCCAATGCCAGCTACATCCAGAGCAGCTGGCGACTTAAGGGCGACGGCAACATGCTGGTCCACTCACTGATCAACGACATCAGGCACTATGGCGGCGAAGTCATCTGCCATGCCGATGTGGAAGAACTGATTGAGCGCGACGGCCAGCTTGTGGCAGCCCGTTGCACCAATGGCGAAATCTATGAAGGCAACTACTTCATCAGCAACGCCCATCCTATCATCACCTGCAATCTGCTCAGGAACAGCAAGCTGATCAGGCCGTTCTACCGCAAGCGCGTCACAACAGCCGAGAACACCAATGGCATTCTCACCGTGTCGCTGCGGCTGAAGCCCTCAACACTGCGCTACTTCAACTACAACCAGTTCGTCTACAAACAGCGCGACGTGTGGGAACCCGTACAGGTCAGGGACAACGGAACATTAAGTATCAAGGGGCTCATGATCAACTGCCGCGCTCCAGAGACAGGCGAATGGACAGAGGTGATAGACCTGCTGACCACCATGCCTTGGCAGTGCTGCGAGCCATGGAGCGAGACGGAGGTGGGACACCGCGGCGAAGACTACCTCAAGATGAAAGAGCAACTGGCCGACAAATGCATCGCCATGGCCGAGGAGCTACTGCCCGGACTGCGCAATATGGTGGCCGAATGCTATGTGAGCACTCCCCTCACCTATCGTGACTATACGCTCACGCCGGAGGGTTCGGCCTTCGGCATACGTAAAGACTATCATTATCCACTTTTATGCATGATACCCACCTACACATCCATTTCCAACCTCCTACAGACAGGGCAGAACCTGATTATGCATGGTGTAGAGGGTGTCACGAAGACAGCATTCAGAACATGCGACCTCCTCGTCAAGAAAGAGGAGCTAAGCAGTCAGAACCATTGACATCAAAAAGAACAGTTAATCAAATAACAAAAAAAGAAGCAACATCATGAAACGACTATTATCCCTTCTTTCATTCATTCTCTGCATGGCAACTGCCATGTATGCCCAGAATGCCGATTTCCAGAAAGCAGTAGCAAAATACAAGGATGCAAGCAGCATGACGGCTACGGTCACCCGTGTCAAGCACAACACCGCTCTGACAAAGGACGCAGTGAGCATGGGTACGCTAACGCTGAAGAAGCCAGACTACGTCTGCATTGACGTAACTCCTGCCAACGGCAAGAAGGACAAGAACGACCAGCTCATCATGGAAGGCAGCAAGTTCACCATGGTTGTCAACGGTAAGAGCCATGTCACTTCAAGCCAGAAGAATTTGCAGTTCCGCACCTTCCAGGCCGCCTTTGAGGCTGTTCTTGCCGGTGGAAGCGCCGATTTGTCCAAGTATTCCGACCTCACCATCGCCAAGCAGGGACAGGATGTCGTTCTGACCATTGTCCCCAATGCCACTTCCAAGAAAGAGCAACGCCGCATGATGTTCACGTCGTTCGTGCTCACCATCGACAGCAAGACCTCTGCCTTGAAATCACTCCGCTTCAACGAGCGCAAAGGCAACTACACCGACTACAAGTTCTCTGACTTCAAATTCAAATGAAAGAACTGAAAGACGTCTGCCGCGTCACCGTTAAGTTCAGTGAGATCGATTCCATGCGCCGGGCCTGGCATGGCTCTTACGTGACCTATTTCGAGGATGGTCGCGAATCGTTCGGCCGTCATTTTCCTGGCATCGGCTATGCTGACATGCAGCGCGAGGGCATCTATGCCCCCATCTACGACATGCACGCCCGCTATCTGGCACCTCTCGAAATCAATGATGTGGCAGAGATTCACACTCGCTATGTCCATCGGCTTGGCGCACGCCTCGACTACGAGTATGAGGTCTATCGTGAACGCGACCATGTGCTCTGCTGTACTGGCAGCACCACCCAGCTGTTCATAGACCCCAATGGACTACTTCTGCTTGACAAGCCCCCTTACTTCATCAACTGGCAAGAGCAATGGCTGCAGCCGGAAGAGGGAGAGCAATTATAAGGCTTATCGCATTATTGTTTCCTCAACAGCCCGACCATCAGTCGGGCTGTACTGTCAGGAGCCGACCCTTCGCCTAAAGTCTGGCTCACCGCCTCATAGCCTTCCAGCATGTGCTGACGCTCATCGCCTTGAAGAATGGCACTGAGCTCACGCTTGAGGTTACTATCGGTGAACAGATTGGCCACAAGTTCCTTCACCACTTCACGGTCAGCGATAAGGTTCACCAGTGAGACATACTTCACCTTCAGCACCATCTTGCGCATGAACCCGATGAACTGAGGAAAAGGAGTAGCATAGCACACCACCTGAGGAACGCGGAACAGTGCCGTCTCAAGCGTGGCAGTACCACTGGTTACAAGAGCTGCATGAGCATGAGAAAGAAGTGCAAACGTCTGGTTTTTCACCACCCTTACACTTTTCCCTTCAGTGAACGTGTTGTAGTAGTCGTCTTCTATGCCAGGCGCGCCAGCCAGTACAAGCTGATAGTTGCTGAACTCACTTGCCACACGTATCATAGCAGGCAGGTTGCTCTTAATCTCCTGTCGACGCGATCCTGCCAACAAGGCAATGACAGGCTTATCAGGCTGCAGGCCGTTCTTCTCGCAAAATTCAGCAAACGTCTCCTTGTAGTCACTACGGAACTGAACCACCTCACTGGCTGTTGGGTTGCCTACGTAGTGAATAGGATAGTGATGCTTCCGTTCGAAGAAGTCCACCTCAAACGGAAGAATGGAGAACAGCTCGCTAATGTCGCGCCGGATGTTCTTGATGCGATATTCCTTCCATGCCCAAATCTTCGGCGAGATGTAGTAGTAGACGGGTATCTTCGTTTCCGCCTTCAAAAACTTTGCAATGTCAAGGTTGAAGCCCGGATAGTCCACAAGAATCACAACATCGGGCTGCCATTCCACAATGTCCTGCTTGCAACGGCTCATGTTTCGCAGAATGGTGGGCAGATGCAGCACCACATGTATGAACCCCATGTATGCCATCTCGCGATAGTGCCTGACCAGCGTTCCTCCAACAGCTGCCATCAGGTCGCCTCCAAAGAAGCGGAACTCCGCATCAGCATCCTCACGCTGCAGTGACTTCATCAAGTGCGAAGCATGCAAATCGCCCGAAGCCTCACCGGCTATGAGATAGTACTTCAAGGGAGTTAAGAATTAGGAGTTAGAAGTTGGCGTAGGCTGTCGAATGCTTCGTAGGCTGTCAAATCGGCAGTCGTTGGCGTAATGGCTACATAGCCGTGGTCCAAAGCCCAGCTGTCGGTATCCTGAGCCTCTCGCTCGTCGTCGGTATAGTGGCCCACCATCCAGTAATAATCATATCCTCGTGGATGGTGACAGGTGGTAATCTCGTTGTTCCATGAGCCGTTGGCCATTCTGCAGACTCGCACACCCCGATAGTCGCCCTTGACGGTGCGGAATTCGTCGTTGTCACCTTTCTTGGGAAAGTTCACGTTCAGGCACACTCCCTTTGGCAGTCCCTGGTTCAGCACATGCTTTGTCAGCAGCCTGACGTAAGGGCGTAGCGGCTCGAAGTCGGCATCTTCGTTGTGGTCGCACAATGAGAAAGCGATAGAGGGGATGTACTTCATGCATCCTTCCATCACCACACCCATCGTACCGCTGTAGTGACTGTTCACCGAGGCATTGTCGCCATGGTTGATGCCGCCCAGCACCAAGTCGGGCTTCCGTCCGCCCAGCAGTTCAGAGAGTGCCAGTTTCACGCAGTCAACAGGTGTGCCGTTGCTCGACCAGACCTGAACGCCTTCATCCTCCCACTGTTTGATGAGCCTCAGCGGAACAGTGGCAGAGAACGCACATGAGAATCCCGAACGTGCAGAATCGGGCGCACACACAAGGATGTCACCCATGTCGCGAAGCATGTCTATCAGGCTGTTGATTCCCTTTGCCTGATAGCCGTCATCGTTTGAAATAAGTATCAGTGGACGCTTTTCCATCACTCTATAATTAAAATAAAGTGTGCGAAAATACACAATTATTTCCGCATTTCCCCATTCGTTGAGAAATTATTAATGATTTTTATTGATTCTCCTTCTTCACGACACCATCTCATTTAGTAATCTTGAACCCCAACTTCAGGATGAGCTTCAGGGTACCTATAGACGTATTTCGGTCAAACTCTTTTTCTGATTCAGGCAGTTCCTCGTAGGGTATCAGGCATGGATGCGTCTTGAGTTCATCATTACGCTGTTCACCGTAAGTCCACCCCTGCCGGATCGCTGAGAAGCGAGCAAGAAATGAATCTGGTGTATTTTTTAGTGATGCTCATTGTCATTTCTAACCTTTTTTATTGTATCGAATTTGATGACCTTT
>AUXO014594494.1_pt1 | contig 11696 bp, 13 predicted proteins | sample 768731 | NCBI WGS metagenome assembly AUXO01 (sample SAMN02715735, study PRJNA202380) | gut metagenome | biome: sheep rumen | host: Ovis aries | place: New Zealand: Palmerston North | reverse complement strand
GTTTTATAGTAGTTGCACTGTTCTATATCCTCAGTAGGAAATGCGAATTTTCCGAGATTATCTGTCAGGATATAAAGATTATTGAATCCCACAATATCTATCAGTTTTTGTTTGAAGTAAGCGTAGTCAATTTTATAAAAATTTTGTACAATGTCGTTATTCCAACTGCATACCGGATTGGTATTTCTGTTCCAGTCATAAACAAATCGGCTTACGATGAGAGTATCGTCATTTGCAAGTACTGCCCAGCGAAACTCGTATGCATCAGCAAAATACAGAGTTATAGTTTCGGTTTGTTCTGGGTGTTGCATATTTTTTTCTTCAAAAGTACCATAGTTGTTGAAAAGGTCAGCTAACTGGTCACGCTGTTCCTGTGTGAAAGGATCTCCGTGTTGTATTTCATAGTCGTAGAAATTTTCTGTTACAGCGGCATCTGTTGATGATTCGTCATCAGGCTGAGCCTCGATAAACTCCTGTACTTTTAATGAGGCAGGGGAATCATGGTTCTCTGCATTGTAGTCGATTTTTGAGAAAAATTCTTTTTTGGAAATATCTCCGAAAGGAGGATAATTCTGTTCTGAATTTATTATCTCCATAATTTTTGCGGATAATTGTTCTGTGTCGCACTGGTAATAAAGATGTTCATTGAAAGTCAGGCTGTTCAGCTCGTAATTTTTATTCATTTCAAGCTCAAGAATATTATTTTTCCGGAAGGTCATTTTGTAATTATATATATCATCCTTAGATGAGTATAAAGTAAGATATGGTTCATCATTATCGACCTGTACCTGTTCTGCACTTATCTCATTTATCTCTGAATTTGTGATAACCTCAGAAATATTATCACGTTTACCAAGACTTATATCGTCATAGGTATTGATATAATAATCAGAAGCGAGGAATGTCCTTATGAAGTCATAGTCGTGGACATTTTCTGTATTGATTATTTCTGTAACGGGAGGCGTAGTTGACGGAATGACCTTCTGTTCGAGTTTTGAAGATGAAGTTTCGACCGGTGAAGAATGTTTTTTCATAAGTTTAGCAGAAAGACCTATACTTCCGGCTATTACAGCACAAGCAGCAAGTCCGCTTATAATTCTTATGAAATTGCGGTTATTGTATTTCTCGACCTTAAAAACATTGTCTGTGAATTCAGTGTTGTCAGTTTTAATGGCATTTTCGCAGTTTTTTATAATACGCTCTTTCATATCTTCCGGCATATGTATGTTCTGGGCATTATTTTTCAGGTTATTGTATTTCATACTGCAAACTCCTTTCTGTATATGTCTTCAAGCAGCTTTCTACCTTTTTGCAGACGCATTTTGACTGCTGATGAAGACTTACCTATGATCTTTGCGATTTCGTTCACCTTATATTCTTCAATATAGTGCAGAGTGAGAACTATACGGAATTTTTCCGGCACCATTGTCAGTGCCTCAAAAATATCGGAATTACTGGTATTTTCAGGCAGCGACAGCAGCTTGTCCTCACATTCGGTCTGGTGACGTTTCTTATATCGCAGGATGTCTCGGCATTTGTTTGTGACGGTTTTTATAAGCCATGCTTTTTCGTGTTCAGCATCTTTGAATTCAGGAGATTTGCGGAAAAAGGTCAAGAAAGTCTCCTGAACTGCATCTTCAGCGTCAGCCTGATTTTTCAGCATAGCAATACAGATACGATAAAGCATATCGCCGTATTGTTCTACTGCGATGCGTATTCTGTTGTTTTCTGGCATTTTATCAGCTCCTTGAAATGATTGGAAAGAACTCCGGAGTATTTTTCCTTTCACTTATAACACGTCACAGAAAGGGGAATGGTCAATTTTTTTTGAAAAAATTTTTTAAGGCAGTACCGCACAAAGCAAACCTTGCGGTACAGCATTAAGGCTGCCGGAGCAGCCTATGTTTTATTATATCATTAAGTTTCAGAGTGTGCAATAGTCAGCTGTCAGATATGAAAAGCAGTACAGCGGCGGCAGATACCGGTATAAATTCAGTTTTGCCGGAAAGCACAAGCAGGAGAAGCACAACAGGTATCGCAGCTTTAATGAGAGTCAGCAGTATATCAGCGGCTCTTTCGTATATCCATCCGCATAAGATAAGCGAAAGAGCTGCACCGCCGTCAAGCTGTTTATACGGGAGCATATTGTATAAAAACAGCATCAGATTTATCGCAGCAAAATAATGCCAGCCATTTAAGTAAGAAATTGTCCAGAGCAGCAGATTTACTGCCGGACCTGACATAAGCACTATTATTCCGGAATACAGAGGAGCTGCGGCATTTTTCTCCGGTATCATAAGTATTCCTGAGCCCTTTAGCTCAACTGTGACTATACTTTGCCTCGTCATATGAGCAGCAGCTATGTGACCAAGTTCATGAAGGAGACAAGCTGTATAGAAGCAAATGATAAGTCCGCTGCTGTCGTATAGAAAAATAACAGCATTGAACAGAAGGAAAGAAAAATGCAGCCTGAACTCTGTCCGGAGCAGTTCAAAGCTTATCAATCAGCGATATAAGCATATCCAGCGGATTGGGGATAAGCTCGTTTTCATCAGCGGAAAGTTCACGGACTATATCGATAACTCCATCTGCAAGCTGAGGATATGAGAAATGTAGCACCAATAATGCCGCAGAAATAAAAAGGCATATAACAAGCTGTACGGATGAAGCGTCAGTTTTACGTGCGACAGCTTCCTTTTCATATTCTTCTAAAAGAGAAGAAGTGTCTGTGACTTCATCGGTTATAATTGTATCATTTTCGTTCAAAATATCAACTCCTGAAAATGTAAAATAATGCTGTTTATTGACAAAAAACGCTGTATAAGGTATAATATATTTGTATTGAAAGGCGGTGGTCAGTTTGAAAAAAGTAATTATATTTTTATGTACAGCAGTTTTAGCTGCGGGAGCGTGTTCATGCGGCAGCGATAAGAGCAGCAGTTCAGATACTTCCATTAGTGACAGCAAGAGCAGCAATAGTTCTGACCGTGAAACTCCGGATACCTTGCCGGATGATTATCTGGATATACTGGAAAAATATGTTGAGGCATACAATTCGAGCGGTGATGATTACCTGAGATCGGCTCTTCCGGATGACCTTGTAAGTTCAATGAAGAAAGCGGATACCTATGATACCGTAGAATCTGATATGGACGCTTATGTTGAACAGCTGCGTGGCAGATATAAAGATGAATGCGGTGAAAATGTAAAGGTAAAGCTCAGTTCGGTAAGGAATTTCAAAAGGCTGAGCTGGATGCAGCTTGACGGTGTTCAGCTTTATTATGAAGCACTTGCATATAACTATGATACTAAGTATTATGGTGAGCCGGCTGATGACGGGTATGAAATAGAATTTTCAGTTATCGCTGAGGGCGATGACGGTTCTTTTGCTGAGCGTTTTTGTTTTTGTGCGGTCGAAGCAGGGGACGGTTCATACTGCATAGTTGAGTGGTCGGGAGAACAGCTTGAAGATTATATGCAGCAGCCGGAGGTAAGTGATGCAGACTGAAAATGACATTTTAGCAGCTTTGACAGAATATGCTGCGAAAAAGTATAAGAGCGATCCGGAGTATCTTTGGCTGAAATCTCCCGATGCAGCAGCCTTCAGACGTAAGGACAACAAGAAATGGTTCGCACTGCTTATGACCGTTTCAGGCAGAAAGCTCGGACTTGATGATGACAGCGAAGTAAACATAATGAACTTCAAGTGCGATCCGCTTATGGGAGGTTCTCTGAGAAGCAAAAAAGGTATTTTTCCGGCTTATCACATGAATAAGAATAGTTGGATAACTGTGCTGCTTGACGGCAGCGTCAGCATTGATGAGATATGCGGTATCATGGATATGAGCTATATACTTGCCGGAGGCGGAAAGAGCGTCAGGGAAGGGAAGAAGTACTGGCTCGTACCGGCAAATCCTGCATACTATGACCTTGAACAGGATTTCAGCAGGGACGGCATGATAAACTGGAAACAGACAAGCCGTGTTGCTGTAGGTGACGAGGTGTTCATATATATGGCAGCTCCTGTTTCGGCTGTGATCTATCGCTGCGAGGCTGTTGAAACTGATATACCTTATATATATGAGGGAAAGAACGTCAGTATGAAAAAAATAATGAAGCTGAAGCTTATCAGAAGATACGATAAAGAGCAGATAGGACGCAGCAAACTTCGGGCTCACGGAGTTAATGCCGTGCGTGGAGCAAGGTATATGCCGGACAGTCTTGTTGAAGAACTGAAGATTTCAGAGGTGTGAATAATGGGAAAGACTATCCTTATAATAGAGGACGACAATGATATAAATAATATGCTGAGCTTAATGCTGAAAAGCAACGGCTACAGTACGATAAGTGCTTACTCCGGAACAGAGGGACTTCTCGTTCACGGCGATAACGTTGACCTTATTCTGCTTGACCTCATGCTTCCCGGAAAAAGCGGAGAGGATATTATAGTTGACCTGAAAAAGAAGCACAATGTCCCTATAATAGTCATGAGTGCTATACATGATATCGGCAAAAAGGTCGACCTTTTTGAACTTGGAGCAGATGACTACATAACCAAGCCATTCCATAACGATGAATTATTAGCGAGGATAGCTGTAAGAATGAGGAAAGGTGCGGTCTCAGATGAATCGGCAAATAAGAAGCTGACATATAAGAATATAGTTCTTGACAAAACTGAGATGTCAGCAGAATGCTGCGGAAAGGCACTTGAACTTTCAAAGCATGAGTTTTCACTTCTCAGTATGCTTATGGAGAATCCTTCACGCACCTGTACAAAGAGCCTTATTTACGACACTGTCTGGGATTATGAAAACTCAGCGGATGATAATACTTTGAACGTTCATATAAGCAAGCTCAGGAAGAAACTTAAAGAGTGCGACCCCGATAACGAGTATATCGAGACTGTATGGGGTATTGGCTATAGAATGAAAAAGTGAATCCGGAGGCAGTATGCAGACAGTTTTATTAGTAATATGCATTGTGGTAATAGCAATTCTTCTGCTACATATCGTGCTGATGCGTGTCGAGTGCCGTGGGATCATAAAGAAGATACGCAGTATAAGAAGCAAGGACACAAATGAACTTGTACATATCACGACCGGCACTATACCTCCGAAGCTTATCAATGAGATAAACGGACTTTTGAAGGATATACGCCGTTATGATATGGAGTATGTCCGGAAGAGTCACGACCTTGAACAGATGATGACGAATATTTCACACGACCTCCGGACACCTCTCACTTCCGCAATGGGCTATATCAGCATTATAAAAGAAGGAACGATGTCCGACGCTGAGTGTGGCTCTGCTATTGAGATAGTCGATAAGCGTTTGAAACGTTTAGAGGAGCTTATAAACTCGTTCTTTGAATTCTCAATGATAATCTCATCAGGAAAAGTCCCCGAAAGAGCAGAGCTGAATCTCAATACCATTCTTGAAGAAGCTATAGTCCACTATTTTGATGACTATTCCATGCAGAACAGAATGGTCGAGCTGAGGAATCCTGCCGGACGTATAAAGTTAGTCTCGAACCGCAATGTTCTCATGAGAGTTTTTGATAATCTTGTTGGAAATGCTCTGAAACATGGCGTCGGAGACCTCATCGTTACGGTAACTGACGGCGATGTTATAAAAATATCGTTCGAGAACGGTATCGATGACCCTGAACTTGATGTTTCAAGGATATTTGATGAATTCTATACAACTGATATTTCACGTACAAAGGGAAATACCGGTCTTGGACTCGCCATTGCAAAGCAGTTTACCGAGCTTATCGGCGGAAAAATATCCGCACATAGCAGTGACGGCAGATTCTGTATAGATATGGAGCTGCCTAAGTAATATCAATGGGAACTGAGAAAATCTCAGTTTCCCGTATTTTTTTGACTTGAATATAGCTATATGAAAGTTATAATGCTGAACAGTATTGAATATATAGCCGTAATGTGGTATAATTATCCTTAATGACATTTTTTTGCTTCCAAAAATAAACTTTGCCGAAAAAGCAAAGGCTGAAATAGTTGTGGGAGCGATAATAGACGAAAGGAAAAGTAACAATGGAAAACAGTAATGAAAAAGACGCATCCCGTGGAAGTTTCGGGTCGAAGATAGGATTTATCCTTGCAGCAGCCGGCTCGGCGGTCGGATTGGGAAATATATGGAGATTCCCGTATCTTGCAGCAAAGTACGGCGGAGGTCTGTTCCTTCTGGTGTACCTGATATTTGCGATAACATTCGGTTTCACGCTTATGCTCACAGAGATAGCAATAGGAAGACGTACCGGAAAGAGCGTTATCGGTGCATATAAAACAGTTGACAAGCGTTTTGCACCTCTTGGCTGGCTCGCAGCTGCTATTCCGGCGTTGATACTGCCTTATTACTGCGTAATCGGCGGCTGGGTACTGAAATATATGACCATTTTTATTACCGGAGGCGGTTCTGAAATAGCTACAAAAAGCTATGGTACAGCTTCTGACGGTTCGGATATATCATTTTTCAGTGACTTTATAAGTCATGCCGGACAGCCTGCAATATTCTTTGTGATATACGTTCTTGTAGGTTCAATAGCAGTACTGCTCGGAGTTGAAAAGGGAATTGAGAAAGTCAGCAAGATACTTATGCCTGTTCTGCTTGTACTTATAGTCGGAATCGGAATATATACACTCACTCTCGACGGTTCAGGTGAGGGACTTAAATACTATGTAGTCCCTGATAAAGACAGCATAACACCTTCAATGCTTCTGAAAACTATTGCAGCAGCGGTCGGACAGCTTTTCTATTCAATGTCGATAGCTATGGGAATCATGGTAACTTACGGCTCATATATGAGAAAAGAGGACTCTATCGAAGGCTCAGTGCGTCAGATAGAGGTGTTCGATACGGCAGTTGCTTTTCTTGCGGGACTTATCATCGTACCGGCAGTATTTGTATTTTCAGGCAAGGATAAGCTCAATGCAGGTCCCGGACTTATGTTCATAACTCTTCCTAAGGTGTTCGACTCTATGCCGGCAGGACAGTTTATCGGTGCGGCATTCTTCATACTTGTTGCACTTGCAGCACTTACTTCTTCTATATCACTTATGGAGACTGTTACTGCGGTAGTTATAGAGAAATTCAAGCTCAGCAGAGTCAAGAGCTGTGTAATAGTAATAATATTCACATTGATAGTAGGTATGCTTTCTGTACTTGGTTACAGCACATGGTCTGATGTAGAGATATTTGGTATGCAGATACTCGACTTCTTTGATTTCTCAACTAATAACATCATGATGCCGATACTTGCATTTCTCACTTGTATTATGATAGGTTATGTTGTTAAAACAAAGTATATCGAGGAAGAAGTTATTCACGGAGAAAAGAAATTCCAGTCAAAGGGACTATACAATGTTATGATAAAAGTTGTGTGTCCGATATGTATGATAATCATTCTGATAACTCCGTTTGTGACAAAAATCTGAAATTTTATGGACTGTCCCGTTAGTGACAGTCCATTTTGTTGACATAAGATTATGGGTGTGATATAATTACAAACGAAAAGTGTCGGAGGTCAATGCCGGCATACCTATTACGGGAGGATAAAAATGAAAAAGATAACAGCTATAGCTCTTGCAGGTATGATGCTTGCAGCTATGATGACATCATGCGGCAAAAGAAAATATATAGAAGATGAAAAAGTTGACGGTACTGCTCAGTACGGACAGTCCGCTGAGGAAGCTCTGAAGGAGATATATTCAGCGTTGTATACATATAATACAGGCGATATATGCTACAGATATATGTATCCTAAAAAAGCTATTGAAACTTTAAAGGAAATGGGTACTTACGAAAAGAGCATCGAAGATTTTAACAAAGGTCAGGCTGGATATATAAAGCTCATGACTCAGAAACCGGAGATAGTTTCCGTTGATGAGACTAATCAGTTCACAAAAGAGCAGCTTGAACTTGTAGAAAGATATTTTGTTATAACCGCTGCCGGTGCCGGTATTCAGCTTTCGCTTGACGACATTGAAGCTACAGACGGATATGAGTTCAAGTGCAGCATAAAGGACGAGGGCGGAAATGACGAAAATGATGTTGAATGTATGATATACCTCAAAGACGACGGCTGGAAGAATGTCCCATTAAGTCTGAGTTCAATAGAAGAAAAATTATCTGATAATGTTACGACAGAAGCTGCTTCAGAAGCAGCAACAGATGCAGCAGTTACTACAACTGCTAAATAAGTATACTACCGCTGTACAGTTGAGAGTACAGCGGTTTTTTGTTGCTAACAGCAAAAAGCTTTATTCCTGATATACTCTTGACAAAACCACACCAATGTGATACAATTATAAAGCGAAAATGAAAATCATTTTCAATTTTTCTTTCGGACGGAGGAAATATGAAACGGGATCAAGGTTATAATACAAAGCAGAAAGGGAAAATACTCGATTTTCTCATTGCAAATAAAGATAATCATATGAATGTGCAGAAGATAAGTGCATTTCTTACTGCTGAGGGAACTCCGGTAGGTGTGGCAACTATTTATCGTCAGCTTGATAAGCTTGTTGAAAATGGAGTAGTCAGAAAATACACTATCGACGGCAAGACCGGTGCTTGCTACCAGTATATAGACGAAAATCAGGACTGCCAACAGCATTTTCACCTTAAATGCGTGAAGTGCGACCGCCTTATTCACATAGACTGTTCCCACCTCAAAGGCATTGAACAGCATATTTTTGAGCATCACGGCTTTTCGGTAGATTCGTCCAAAACCGTTTTCTACGGAGTGTGCTCAGATTGCGAAGGTGATAAGGAAAATGAATAAGAAAATTCCGGCTCTGTTCACTCTTATTGCAGTGCTCGTTACAGCAGTTTTTTCAGGATGCTCTTGGGATAAAGAGGATAACGGAAAAATTTCTATAGTGACCACAAGCTTTCCGCCGTATGACTTTGCAAGAGCTGTTGCAGGGGATAAGGCTGATATAACAATGCTTTTGAGTACCGGTGCAGAGGCTCATTCATATGAGCCTACTCCGCTTGATATAGCTAAGATACAGAAGTGTGACGTGTTTGTATGTATCGGCGGCGAGGACGAAGTATGGGTGGATAAGATACTTGATGCTATAGATACGAGCGATATAAAGGTCATACGTCTTTTTGACTACGCTGAGCTGCTCGAAGAAGAAGAGGTCGAGGGAGCTTCGCCAAACGGTCACGATCATCATCACCACGAGCATGAGGAACATCACCACGATGATGACGATGAGCATGAACATCACGATGAAGATGTTGACGATTTTGAAGCAGACGGTCATATCTGGACTTCTCCTGAAAATGCTATCCGATGCGTTGAAGGCGTGAAAGATGAGCTCTGTGAGAAGTATCCGGAGGATAAGGACTTCTTTACCAAAAACGGCGATGATTATATAAATCGTCTTGAAGAACTGGACGAGCAGTTCTCGGAAATGACGGAAAATGCACCGGAAAATGTAATTGTCATAGGTGACAGGTTCCCATTCCGCTATTTATCGCACGAATATGGTCTGGAATATTTTGCTGCATTCAGCGGATGCAGTTCAGAGTCCGAGCCGTCAGTGTACACAATGGCTTTTCTTATGGACGAAATAAAAGAACACGATCTTGATACAGTCTTTTATCTGGAATTCTCCACAAAGAAGCTTGCTGAAAAGCTTTGTTCAGCTACGGGAGCAAAAATGCTGCCGCTTTATTCATGTCACAACGTGACCAAAAAAGACTTTGAAGACGGAGTGACCTACATTGACCTTATGAAAACAAATCTTGAAAATCTCAGGGAGGCATTGTATTGAAAAAGATACTTGAATGTGATAAGCTCACTGCCAGCTATGACGGTTCAAATGTTATAAGCGGACTGAGTTTCACTATAAATGAAGGGGATTACGTGTGTATCCTCGGAGAAAATGGTTCCGGTAAGAGTACTCTTGTAAAGTGCCTTCTTGGAATAAAAACTCCGGACAGCGGAAAAATAGTAATGGGTGAGGGACTTAAACAGACCGATATAGGCTATCTTCCTCAGCATACAGACCTTGCGAAAGGGTTTCCGGCTACGGTTGCAGAGGTGGTCATATCGGGCTGTCTCGGAAGACGTGGACTGCGTCCGTTTTACTCGCCAAAGGAGAAAAAATTAGCTCAGCAGGCTATGGAGCGTCTTGGCATCGCTGACCTTGCCAAAAGAAGCTGCCGTGAGCTTTCCGGAGGTCAGCAGCAGAGAATGCTGCTTGCAAGAGCAATGTGTGCGGCAAAGAAACTTCTTTTGCTCGACGAGCCTGTAACAGGTCTTGACCCGTCTGCTGCTGCCGATATGTACTCTCTTATATCTGAGCTCAATCAGAAAGATAATATGACCATAATAATGGTGTCCCACGATGTAGTCAAGTCGCTTGACGATGCAAGCCGTATACTCTGTCTTTGCAGCAGCGACCACAGCTTCTACGGCACACCTGAGGAGTACGCAAATTCGCATATAAGCAGTAAATTTATAGGAGACTGACTATGGTTGATAATTTGAGAATAATGTTTACACCTGAATTCTTTATGGCTATACTTTTGCCGGCGATTATCGGCGGTATAGCAGTTACCATTTGCTCCTCGCTTCTTGGAGTAACACTGGTATTAAAAAGATATTCCATGATAGGCGACGGACTTTCACATATAGGTTACGGAGCTTTGTCAGTTGCGGCAGTAATGAACCTTGCACCGCTTAAAGTAGCACTTCCTGTCGTAATAGCAGCAGCTTTTATACTGCTCAGACTTAGCGAAAACAGCAGACTCAGCGGTGACTCGGCTATTGCACTTTTCTCAACTACAGCTCTTGCAGTCGGAATACTCGTTTCCTCAAAAGCCGGACTGACAAATGATGTGAGCCACTATATGTTCGGAAGCATACTTGCTATGAGTAAAAGTGACGTGATACTCAGCGTAATACTGTCGGTGATAGTTATACTTACATTCCTGCTTCTTTATAATCGTATCTTCTCAGTAACTTTTGACGAGAATTTTGCAAGAGCTACCGGAGTGAATGCAAGTGTATACAACATGATATTTGCCGTACTTACTGCTGTTACCGTAGTGCTTGGCATGATGATGATGGGAGCTTTGCTCATATCGAGTCTTATAGTTATACCTACTCTTACAGCTATGCGTGTATGTAAAAGCTTCAAGGGAGTTGTACTTACTGCGGGAACTGTATCAGTATTAAGCTTTTTAGTGGGAATGTTCATGTCACTGTTAATGAATACAGCTCCCGGAGCAAGCATTGTAATAGTAAACGTGTTCTTCTTCCTTTGTTTTTCAGTTGCCGGTTCACTCAGCAAGGGTTCGGGTAGATCTTGACTTCGTCGGACAGTTCTTCGTCAGTTTCGGAATGAACTGTGTTTACAGGAGTATATATTTTTACATCTTCATCATCCATGTTATTCACCCCCGAAAGATATATTTCCCTGAAAAAAGGCGGATATTCATATGTCAGAAAAAGTATTGAAATCTGTATTTACGGTATTTGCGGCAGATATACTGGCACTTTTTGTCATGTTCACTCTTGCCGGTTCATCGGCAGTTATAGTGAGGATCATAAGTGCGGTATGCGGAATAGGCGTACTGACGGCAATAACTGGCAGCTATGCAAATAAGTGTGCGGAGCAGGATAATAGTTTAAAAAACATGGTAGTTCCGGCAGT
>AUXO014501739.1_pt1 | contig 11697 bp, 9 predicted proteins | sample 768731 | NCBI WGS metagenome assembly AUXO01 (sample SAMN02715735, study PRJNA202380) | gut metagenome | biome: sheep rumen | host: Ovis aries | place: New Zealand: Palmerston North | reverse complement strand
AATAAAAGAAACTATGCCTAATCCAGAACAAATGGAAGATTTATCTAACCTTTTTAAAGTATTAGGTGATCAAACACGCTGTAAGATATTATATACATTAACTGATAATGAGTTAAATGTTACAGATATATGTTTATGTGTTTCTATGAATAAAAGTGCTGTTTCACATCAATTAAGAATATTAAGAGATGCTAAATTGGTTAAAGCAAGAAAAGATGGAAAAGAAGTATATTATTCATTTGATGATGACCATATTACAACAATATTTAAATATGCACTTGAGCATATTTCAGAAGAAAAATAAGGAGGTCTAATTATGAGAAAGACATACCAAATTGAGGTTGATTGTGCAGTATGTGCGCAAAAGTGTGAAGATGCAATTAAAAAGCTAGATGGTATTAATGATTGTCAAATCAATTTTATGACACAAAAAATGACATTAGTTGCAGAAGACCCTGATTCATTGCTTAAAACTGTATTAAAGGCTTGCAAGAAGGTTGAACCTGATTTTGCAATAAATGAATAATTAAAATGATAGTACCTCGGTACTATCTAATTATATTTTTATAATTGAATAGATGTTCAATTAATCAACTAGGTGATATTATGACTAAAAAACAAAAGAAGAACTTAAAAAGAATAATTATTTCACTTGTATTATTCTTAATAGTTTTAATTACTAATTTAATACTTGAAAATGCATTTAAAAATGATTTTCCAAATGGATTAGCATCATTAATACCAAATACTAATATTGGATGGATTATCCCCTTAATTCTTTATTTAGCTATATATTTTTATATTGGATATGATGTATTAAGGAAAAGTGTAATTAATATATGCCATGGCCAAGTTTTTGATGAAAACTTTTTAATGGCTATCGCAACACTAGGTGCGTTTGGGCTTGGTATTTATACAGGTATTACAACAAATAAACCAGAAGGATTTGATGAAGCTTGTGCAGTATTATTATTTTATCAGGTTGGAGAATGGTTCCAATCTTATGCTGCAACTAAATCAAGAAAATCTATTAGTAGTCTTATGGATATAAGACCTGACTATGCTAATTTGATTAAAGAGGATGGTAATGAGGTTATAGTTGATCCTATAGATGTTAAAATAGGGGATTTAATTTTAGTTAAGCCAGGTGAAAGAATTCCATTAGATGGAATTATTGTAGAAGGTAAGTCATCACTTGATACAAAAGCTTTAACTGGTGAGGCATTACCTAAAGATATAGAAGAAGGAGATAATGTTATATCAGGTTCTATTAATATAACATCATCTATTAAAATTAAAACTACTAAAACTTATAGTGAGTCTACTGTATCTAAAATATTAGATTTAGTTTCTAATGCTTCATCAGAAAAATCAAAGTCTGAAGCATTTATAACTAAATTTTCAAGATACTATACACCTATAGTTGTATTTTTTGCAATAGCGCTAGCATTAATACCACCTGTTTTATATGCAATTATTAACAAAGAATGGAATAAGGATTGGGGACTTTTTACAACATGGATTTATAGATCATTATCATTCCTTGTTGTATCATGTCCATGCGCACTTGTTATATCTATTCCTATGTCATTCTTCTCAGGACTTGGTGGTGCATCTAAGAATGGTATATTAATAAAAGGTTCTATTCATTTAGAAAGATTTAATAAAGCAAATGTATTTGTTTTTGATAAAACAGGTACATTAACTAAAGGAAATTTTGCAATAAAAGAAATTTATCCTTTAGATAAAAAGGATGAAATATTAAAAACTGCAGCAATTGCAGAACGTGACTCTATGCATCCAATCGCATTATCAATTAAAGAAGCATATAATAAAACAATTCCAAATACATATACTTTAGAAAACATCTTAGGCAAAGGTATTAAAGCAACATCAAATGATGATGTTATATTAGCAGGTAATTCTAAATTAATGGATATGTTTGGAATTGAATATATAAAGTCTAATGATATTGGAACAATAGTATATGTTTGTAAAAATAACGTATTTTTAGGTTATATCGTAATAAGTGATGAGATAAGAGAAGATGCAAAAGAAACAATAAATTACTTAAATTCTTTAGGTGCTAAAACAGTTATGCTTACAGGAGATAATCCTGATGTTGCATATCATGTCGCAAAAGAATTAGGATTAACTGAATTTAACGCATCCTTATTACCTCAAAATAAAGTAGAAAAAGTAAAAGAATTACTAGATAATAAGCGTGATGATGAATTATTATGTTTTATAGGTGATGGAATTAACGATGCCCCTGTAATTATGCAATCGGATATTGGTATTGCGATGGGAGGAGTTGGTTCTGATGCTGCGATTGAGGCTTCAGATATAGTATTAATGCATGATGATTTAAAAAGCTTATCTATATGCAAAAGAATTGCAAGAAAGACACTAAGAATTGTAAAAGAAAATATTATCTTTGCATTAGCAATTAAATTTATTATTATGATATTATCTGCAACAGGAATACTAGAACTTGAAAGTGTTGGTAAAATAACAATGTGGTTTGCAGTATTTGGTGATGTAGGAGTTGCAATAATATGTATATTAAACGCAATGCGTTGTAATGTAAAAAACTTTAAAGAATAACTAAATTATAAAATACCACCCGTTTTGGATGGTATTTTTTTTAAAAATTTAAAGTAAAATTTAGCTTCAATAAAGGTTCATTTAAGTTATGTTATCTATAATATAGCTGTATAAAGAAAGGAGCTATATTATGGCAGATATTAATGTAATGAAAAGATATGAATATAAATATATAGTCTCTTTAGAACAAATAAATGCACTAAAGAATGGCTTAGTAGGACATATGGAAATTGATAAATTTGGCATAACTTCTATAGAGTCATTATATTATGACACTATAGATTATAGATTAATAAGAAAATCTATAGAAAAGCCTAATTATAAAGAAAAGATACGTTTAAGAAGCTATGGTATTGCAAATAAGGATAGTAAAGTATTTTTAGAATTAAAAAGAAAATATAATGGTATTGTTTATAAAAGAAGAATGTCTTTAGATGAGAATAAGGTTGAAAAATTCTTTAAATATGAAAATGATTTAGATTCATCACAAATCGCAAAAGAGATTACATATTTTAGAGATTATTATAAATCATTAATCCCATCATGCTTAATCATTTATGATAGAGCGGCTTATTTTGAAGTGGATGGAGATTTAAGATTAACAATTGATTATAACCCAAGATATAGAGTAAAGGATTTAAATCTACATACATCATTAGAAGGTATTCCTTTACTTGATAAAGGTTATGCAATATTAGAAATAAAGGTACAAGATTCTATGCCTTTATGGTTATCTCATTTATTAGATGAAAATAAAATATTTAAAGCAAGCTTTTCTAAATATGGTACTGCATATAAGATGATTCAAGAAAAGTCTTTAGATAATTTAGGAAGAAGTCAATTAATGTATTCATTAAATTTATTAAGCTTAAATAAAAATAAAGATAGTAATTATCTAAATAATTTAGGAGGTTTATATGACTAATTCAATTTTTAGTTCAGCAGTAACAGTTGAAAATTTATTAATAATGGGAGGTTTAGCATTAGTATTTGGTGTTATTTATGCTTATATCTCATCATTAAGATTAAGAAGTAGTAAAGGATTTTTTGTAACATTAAGCTTATTACCATTAATAGTATCTTTAGGTATTTCATTATTACAATTATTCTTAACAGATCAAACATCAACAAATGTCGCAAGGATAGCAACAGTTGCGATTGCGTTAGGTCTTGTTAGATTTAGATCTAATAATGGTAGATCAGAAGAAATGCTATTGTTATTAGGAAGTGTTATATCAGGTTTAGTATATGGATTAGGTTATGTATTTTATGCATCTGTTGCAGAAGTATTATTTAGCTTATTATTTGTATTATTAATCTCATTACCAATATTTAAGAATAAGAAATTTAATCAAGAAAAGATTTTAAATATTACTATACCAGAATCTTTAAATTATACTGATGTGTTTGATTCTATATTTGATAAATATTTATCATCAAATGAAATGGTAGGATTAAAGACTACTAATATGGGTTCTATGTTTAGATTATCATATAGAATTACATTAAAGGATTTATCTAAAGAAAAAGAAATGATTGATGAATTAAGAATAAGAAATGGTAATCTAGAAATAAGTTTATTACCATATGTTGAACAATCTAAGGAATTATAGTGCCAAATTGGCTAAAATTTAGATTTTTAAATAGTAAATCTATAAATTATAATAATTAAGTTAAATACCCAAAATTTGGGTATTTTTCTTTACATTTTAATGTATAATGTAAATAGAGATATTAATTATTAAATTTAAGAGGTGATACTTATGGATGTTGCAATTATAGGACTTGGCAATATGGGTATTAGATATACTAAATTATTAACAGAAGATAAAACTATAGGATTAAATGTTATTGCAATAACCGAACCAAAAGATTCAAAAAAGGATGTAATTAAAGATTATTTAGATGATTTAATTATATATAAAAACGATGATGAATTATTTAAGGGATTTGATAATAATGAATTTAAGTGTGATGCAGTTATTATTGCAACACCACATTATAACCATATTAAATGTATTAAAGAAGCATTTATAAGAGGGTTACATGTATTATGTGAAAAGCCTATTGGTGTAGTACTAAAGGATACAAGAGATTTATTAGAATATAATAAGAATAATTTATTATGTGGTTTTATCTTGCAGCATAGAACATTTTCTATTAATAAGTATTTGCTTGAATTATTAAAGAATAAAGAATATGGTGATGTTATAAGAATGTCTTTTATTTCAACTGATTGGTTTAGAACGAATCAATATTTTATGAATGATGGATGGAGAGGAAATTATAAAACTGATGGTGGAGGACTTTTAATGAATCAATGTCCTCATTACCTAGATTTAATATGCTTCTTATTTGGATTACCTAAGAAGGTAAGATCATATGCTTTTTATGGTAGATTTCATAATATAGAAGTAGAAGATGAAATAACTTCTTATTTAGAATGGGATAATGGAATTAATGGTACTTTTGTTGCATCAAGTGGTGATGCATATGGAATTAATAGATTAGAAATTACAACATCTAAAGCATTAATTACAGTATATCCTGATCATATTGATATTAATACGAGCGAGCAGGATAGTAGTTATTATATAAAAGAATGTATAGATAAATCAGATATTAAATATATCAATAAAAGAATTAATTTTGAATACGATAAATCCCAAGTTGAGGTATTAAGAAGATTTGCGAATAAGGATCTAGTATGTGATTTTAATGATGCGTTAAAGAGCTTATATTTAGCAAACGCAATGTATTTATCAAGTTTTAAGAATAAAGATGTTATTTTATATGATATAGGTACAAAAGAAGAGGAATTGTTTGAAGAAGAATTTATAGAAGAATTAAATAAGAGAAAATAAAAAAATCCAACCGCTTGGTTGGATTTTACTAATTAAAATTAATTATTCTATAGATATCATCTATAGATTGAAGGTCATGTCTTATTTCTCTTACTTCCTTACCATCTTTAGTATAGATAATTACATCCTTTTCTTCAGGTAATAGGCAGTGGTGTACTCCACCCTTACCATTCATACTATTTTGGTATGAGCCTGTACCAATTAATCCAATATAATTATCTTTTTCATTAGGTAATAAGAAATATCCTTTTTCTCTATCAAATAATACATCATCACAGTCACAAGTAATACCTGCAAGTCTTACTTTCTGCATAGGAGATGTAAGGTTGTTAATTGGTCTTACTTCAATTGGTTCACCTAAAGCAAACATTTCAGGTAATGCAATTAATAATGATCCATTAACTATATGCCATGGATATTCTCCTGTGTTTTTAACACCAACTACCTTATAGATATTTACAGTAGAATCCTTTTGAGAGAATTTACCATTTTCACCTATAATATTTGGCATATCTATATTATTCTTAAGACATAAATCTTTAAGCTTATTAAGCATTCTTTTTATAAATGCGTCATAATTAAAGTTTTCTTCAATTGGTAATGGCATACCACCACCAATATCGAAATTTACTAATGTATTATATTGCTTTTTAGCATTTAAGTAATTGTTAAAAGCTTTTATTAAATTAGCGTCAAATTTATCTTCTTCATAATCGAAGCCTCTTTGATGATAATGAATAGTAGTAAGAGATAATTTAGTATTCTTAATATCATCTAAGATATATTTAATTTCATCATTTAAAAGACCAAATCTATCATCTTTTACTTCAGGTTCATATTGTGATGATAAATGACAACGGAATCCTACCTTAAGACTTACATTTTTACTCTTAAGATATTCATATTCTCTAATATCATCAATTATATCTATAATATTATATCCGTTATTGTTAGCATTAATAATTTCATCTAGATAATCATTAAGCTTTAATCCATTAGATACTATAAGCTTATTTTTGAATTCTGGATGATTTTTAAACATTTTTAAAGTTAATAATAAATCATAATAAGATGATGTTTCAAGTCCATCTCCTGCGATAAAAGAAGTCTCAATTTCTTCTTTACCATAATTTGCCTTATTAGCATTTAGATAAATAAAATTACCTTTGTAGCCAGTTTCTTTTATGGCAGTGTTGAATGAATTTTTTAGTGATGTAATATGTTCACTAATAACATCTAAGAAAGTTACCTTTAGTGGTGTTCCATACTCCTTTGCAAGCTTTTCTAAATCATAACCATTGTAGTATAGATTACCATTCTTAATCTCTTTTAATGTTTTCATTGTTATTTACTTTAATCCTTTGCTCCTTCTTAAAAATTCGATTGCCAGAGGCATACCAAATTTCGTGATTATTGCTTGCTTATTTTTGCCATGTTCATGATTCATGATAGCACATAGGTTAACCTATAATCACAACAAAGTTGTTTAGCTAGTTTTACATAGTAGGCCTTTCGTCCTGCGTTAATCCTTATCTTTTGATATGTATTTTTTACCTTTTAAATAAAAAGTACAACCATTAACCTGTTGGTTAATAAAACTGCAAGAAAAAATTTATCACAAATAGCTTTATAATGCAATAAAAAAATTATAAAAAAATATAATAATTTTAAATATGTTTTTCGTGCGCGCGCATTTATAAGAAAATGTATGAGATTTATTCGAAATATGTTTTTTAATTTTTTTTACAAATAATGTTGACTTATTCAAAAAATGGTTTATAATAAGGCTAATCCTACTAAAAAGATAGGAAATGTGGAAATTAAAAAAACGAGGTGATATTATGGCTATTATGGATAGCGGATGTATGGACGATTGTGACTGTTGTATGAAGAATAGTCATGATGTCATTTATGACTTATATAAATAAAAAATGACAAATAAAATTAACAATAAATAAGATTATAGAAAAAGAGGATAAAATTATGAGCAATAAAAATTATAAATTTGAAACATTACAATTACATGTAGGACAGGAAAATCCAGATCCTGCAACAGGTGCAAGAGCTGTACCTATTTATTTAACATCATCATATGTATTTAACAATTCAAAGCATGCAGCAGATAGATTTGGTTTAAGAGATGCTGGTAATATTTATGGTAGATTAACAAATCCTACACAGGATGTGTTTGAAAGAAGAATTGCAAGATTAGAAAATGGAACTGGTGCATTAGCTGTTGCATCAGGTGCAGCTGCAATAACTTATGCGTTAGAAGCTTTAGCATTTGCAGGAGATCATATTGTTGCAGCAAATAATATTTATGGTGGTTCTATTAATTTATTAGAATACACACTACCAAATTATGGTATTAATACTACATTTGTAAAGCCTACTCCAACTGATATCGATAAGGCTATTAAAGAAAATACTAAGGCAGTATTCATTGAAACATTAGGAAATCCAAATTCAGATGTTGTAGATATTGAAGAGATTGCAAAGGTTGCACATAAGCATAACATTCCACTTGTAGTTGATTCAACATTCGCAACACCATATCTTGTAAGACCAATTGAATATGGTGCAGATATTGTAGTACATTCTGCAACTAAGTTTATAACAGGTCATGGTACAGGACTTGGTGGTGTAATCATTGAAGGTGGTAAGTTCGATTGGAAGAAGAGCGGAAAGTTTAAGCATTTAGTTGAACCAAATGCATCTTATCATGGTGTATCATTCTATGATGCAGTAGGCCCACAAGCATTTGTAACTTATATTAGAGCAATTCTTTTACGTGATACAGGTGCTGCAATTTCACCAGTTAATGCGTTTATTGCATTACAAGGTCTTGAAACATTATCATTACGTGTTGAACGTCATGTAGAAAATGCATTAAAGGTTGTAAAATATTTAGAATCTAATCCAAAGGTACTAAAGGTTCATCATCCATCAGTATCTAAGGATAAGGCTCAACAAGAATTATATAAGAAGTATTTCCCTAATGGTGGAGGTTCAATCTTTACATTTGAAATTAATGGTAGTGAAGAAGATACATTAAAGTTTATTGATAACTTAAAATTATTCTCATTACTTGCAAATGTTGCAGATGTAAAATCTCTTGTTATTCACCCATTTTCAACAACTCATTCAGAATTAAATGAAAAGGAATTAGAGAATGTAGGTATTTATAAGAATACAGTAAGATTATCAATTGGTACTGAACATATCGATGATATCATTGATGATTTAGATACTGCATTTAAAGCAATTTAGTTATAAAGGAGGAATTATTATGTGTAATATGATGTATATGAAATTAAGACAATTTAAGAGTATTTTCAATAATAATTCCTACTACGCTTTTTAAATGAACTTATAAATACGGCAGGATTATTATATCCTGCCTTTTTATTTACCAAAAAAGGGGGATATTTATGAGTATTGTTTATAAAACAACAGATGAAAATGTAAATTTTAATGATGTAAAAAATATATTAGAAATGGCTTTTGGTGGAAGAAAAATCGATAATGTAGATGAAGTTAAAGAAGCTTTTATAAATAGCCAGTATAAAATATATGCCTTTGATGATGATAAGTTAATTGGTTTTTCAAGAGCAATCGCAAATTCAAACTATGCAATTATTTATAATGTTGCCCTAAATCCGCTTTATCAAGGTAAAGGTATTGGAAAAGATATAATTAATAGATTAGTTGCATCATTAGAGGGAAAAGAAATATATACATTTACACATCCTAGAACTATTTCTTTATATGAGCATTTAGGTTTTGTAAGAACCAAGATGGCATTTAAATATATAAAAGAAGCAGATAAAGATAGAGTAAAAAATCAAGCTGGTGTTGGATTCTTTTTACCAGATGACTATTTGTTTGATGGAGAAAAAAGAAATGATATAAACCCAATTATTAATGACAACATAGTATATAAGGATCATTTCGATGATAATGATATAGAAGATATTAATAAATTGCTTAATGATTATTACAAAGATAACAAAAGTATTAAAGATACAGAAAAAGATTTAAAACGAGCTGATTTTATTGAATTAGTATATGAAAATAATATACTTATCGGAGTTGCAGAAATAATAACTGATTCTGTTAAGGAAGCATTATTAGTTAATGCGGCAGTAAAAAATGGTTATGAAGGAGTATTTTATAATCTAATTAATAAAATAACTCTAAGAGCAAATGAATATGACATATTCATTCATGCAAATCTATCTGATTATATTATTTATAATAATTCAAGAGATTTTAAAAGATATAAAACAGCATTTAAGTATGTAGGTAATGCTTGTTATAATGAAAGACTATACCTTCCAAGAGATTATAGATATGATGATGAATTAGGAAGTGAAGTCATTAGGTATTATAAAGGTAAAATATTAAATTAATCCAACTATAAGTTGGATTTAAAAAAAGTATAAATCCTACTAAATAAGTATGAAAAGAGGAGAAAAACAATGGGATTTGATTCATGCAGCATAGGAGCACATAAAAAAAATAATAATACAAATAATTTAGATGAATTAGCTCTAAAATTTGCAAAAGAGGTTGGAGTAAGACCTAGACCAATTGAGTCATCATCAGAAACTGATTCAAGAGGTGTATTTGTTAGACAAGCAAATCAATTAATTACACCATTTGGTGAAAAAGAGGATGAATTACCTATAGAAAAAGGTAGATATAAGATTTATTGGAAGCATGGTTGTCATTGGTCTAATAGACCTTTAATTGTAAGAGATATTTTAGGTCTTGAAGATGTTTTTGATGATATTACAACAGGTCCATTAGGAAAAGGCGTATATGGTCATGCCTTCCCAGATCAAAAAGATTATAAAGATCCATCAACAGGTTTTTATTTCTTATCACAAGCATATGAAAATGCACAACCTGGATTTAAAGGAAGACCAACAACACCAACAATTGTTGATCTTAAAACAAAGAAGGCAGTTAATAATGATTATCATAGATTAAGTAATTATTTAGAAGTTCAATTTAGAAAATTTCAAAAGACTGACGCACCAGATTTATATCCTGTAAAATATCGTAAGGAAATTGATGAATTTAATGATTGGTTATTTCCAACAATAAATAACGCAAGATATAGAATGTGGTTTGCAACATCATGGGAAGCATATAATGAAGGTTATATAGATTTCCACGATTCATTAGAAAAACTAGATAAGAGACTTGAAACAAATAGATTCTTATTTGGTGATTATGTTACTGATTCAGATATTAGATTATATTTATCATTAGTAAGATGGGAAACAACATATCCTCATACAGTAGGCCCACAAAAGAAGAGAATAAGTGAATATAAAAATATTTGGGAATACACAAAGGATTTATTCAGTATACCTGAATTTAAAAGATATACATGGTTTGAATTCCCTAAGGCAGAAGATGGTGAAAGAGTTGAGGATAGCTTTTTTGAAAAGATTGCCGCAAAGATTCCATGGGAAAAGTTATGGGCAAGCGATGGTTCAAGAAAGAAATTATCAAATGACCCAGATAACATATATTTACGCCATCCAAAGGATGAAACAATTGAAGATTATGTAAAAGATATTTCAGTATCAAAATGGAATTCAAAAGAACAAAAGGATAGAGATCCAAGAAATGTAACTATTTCTGTAGATCCATCTATTAACCCATTAAAGGGATTATTAAAGAATAATTAGGAGATAATAAAAATGAAAAAAATTAGATTATTTGCAGTTTTAGGATTAGGAGCATTATCTATTGCTTCACTTGCATCATGTGGTAATAAAGAAAAAGATGCTAAAGAATATAAAAATGGAGAATTAAAAGTTGCAATACCTACAGGTGTTATTAGAACAACTGGAGATATTATAGGATTAGAAAAAGGTTTCTTCGACGAAGAAGGAGTTAAGGTTACTGGAGTTAATATTTCTGGTACAAATGCTATTACAGCTATCAACAATAATTCAAATGAATTGGATATACTTACAACAGGATTTGTCCCTGATGTACAAGCAATTTCAAATGGAAACGACAACCTACGTTTCATTGGTGGTACTGCAGTAGAAGGCGGAGCATTAATTGCAAAGAAGGGCGAAGCTTATAAATATAAGGATTCAAATACAATTATTGATTTTGATGCAATTGAAGGAGCATCATTAGCATTTGCTATAGGTGAAGCTTCATTTGTTGTTACTAATGAATATTTAATTGAAAACGA
>AUXO011765893.1_pt1 | contig 11697 bp, 7 predicted proteins | sample 768731 | NCBI WGS metagenome assembly AUXO01 (sample SAMN02715735, study PRJNA202380) | gut metagenome | biome: sheep rumen | host: Ovis aries | place: New Zealand: Palmerston North | reverse complement strand
TATATCACCAGGCTTGCACATAAACTCTTCCCACTCGAGGGTGAAGACATCAGGCAGATAAGACTTCATGTTCTCCATCAGAGGAGAGAATGTAGTACCTCCTGAAGCATTGCTGTGCGCATACTTCTTGCCGTTGACGGAAGCCACCTCCAGACTACCGTCGCTGATATCCCACTTTGAGGGGAACTCTCCCATCTGCTCACCAGCGAAGTCATCCTCAAAGAGGATCACGCTACCACGAACGAAGTCGCTCTTCTGGTTCTGGGCATCTGGAGTGTTATCTGCAGATTCTGCATCGTTGTAGTCTGCATCATCGTTCTTCGACTTCTTGCTATTCTTTGACTTCTTGCCGTCGAGCACGTCGTCCATCTTGTCGCCTACGGCATTCTCAACCTTGTTTTCCACCTTGGATTTTACCTTTTCTACGGCTTTGTCCTTAAGTCTGTTGAGCCAGCCCTGTGCGTCGGCTCCGGTGCTCATCGCGAGGATGAGTGCGAGGGCAAAAAATAGTCTCTTTGCATTCATATCGATAGTGTTTAAAGTAAATATTTGCTCCAAAGATAATGAATTATTTCCGTCTATTCACCACCCAAAAGGGTGGAAAAGTGCTGATATGGCAGATTTTCCACCCTTTTGGGTGGTGAATATCGCAGGATTTGTGTATCTTTGCCGTTGATATGGTAATAACTGATAAATATCTTAGGAAAGTTCTCACTCTGGCTTATCTGATGCTCAGCCTGTCTGTATCTGCATATACAGACCACCGCAATGCGAAAGTGGACTCTGCCGAGCAGGTATTACGACAGCGTAAAGACTTGACAGACAGAGAACGTATGGACTGCTACTACACCATAGTGCGCGGTACACTTGGCAAGGACTCAGAGAAGCACGAACGCTACTGCCGCGAGATGCTGGCACAGACCTACAGGATTAACGCCCTTAACATGCGGGAGAACGCCCTCTACCACCTCGGGCTTCAGAACTATGGCAAGGAGCAATACGACGCAGCAGAGCGCTACTTCCTCTGGGCACTCGCCGTCACCGACTCCATGCGTGGCGATAAGCGGTACAAGGAGAGCGACATTGACGATAACCTCTCTCAGCTATACGGGGCGCTCGGCAATCTATATAATATGCAGGACAAAGCCCTGCTCGCTATAGAGTATTACCAGAAGGCGCTGCCCATCTTCGAGAAGCACAGCTGGCTGGAGTCGCAGACAATATTGCATCACAACGTGGCCGAACTATGGCTCACGATGGGCAACAACGAGAAGGCGGAGCAGGAATATCTCAAGGCCATAGAGACGGGCGAAGCCTCAGGCGACTCGCTACTGATGGTGCTGCCGAGAAAGGGACTGGTGAAGATATACATCAGCGAAGACGATTACGACAAGGCTTTGCAGACCGTGATGCCAGCATATCAATACTACAAGAGCCATCGTGCCGAGGAGGTGGGCGACTATCCCGAAGTGCTCGCATCGATGGTGAAGATACATCTTATCAGCGGACATAAAGATCTGGCTAAGGCTCGCAGTTATGCTGTGGAGGCTCTTTCACTCGACAGCGACGAGCTGATGTTTGAGACACATGCCGACATCAACGCTGCTGCTGCTCTCGTCGCAATTGACGAGAACAAATGGGAGGAGGCTCTCAGATACGCCTTGAAGTCGGTGCATGAAAACGATGACGAGGCTACATACAGCGACGTGAGCTGCTACGACATGATAGCGCAGATATACGTGGAGCTTGGCGACAAGGCCAACGCGCGGGTATATATAAATAAGGTGGTGAGGATGATGGAACGATTCGCCACAGAGAACTACCAGAGCGCACTGTCGCAGATGGAAGTGCTCTACGAGACGGAGAAGAAGGAGGAGCAGATCGCTCTGATGAATCGCGCACAAGTGTACTATAACTGGAGCTTGATAGCTGCCGCTGTGTTGATAGTGATGCTGATAGTGGTGCTCGTATACCGTCATCAGGCCCATCGAAGACAGAAAGCATTGCTGGCAGCAAAGGTGGCTCTGGAGACTGAGACCAAGGAGCGCAGGATACTCGCCCGCGACCTGCACGACTCGCTTGGGGGAATGCTGTCTCTGTTGCGACTGAAGATGGAGGAATACAAACAGAAAATCGGTCAGAGTGATCAGCCCGACGAGGTGTTGCCCCTTTTGGACGCCACACATACAGAGTTGCGCCGCGTGTCGCACCATCTGATGCCGGAGGAACTGCTGCGCAACGGACTTGTATCGGCCCTGCACGACTTTGCCATCTCGGTGCCTATGACACGATTCCAGGCAGTCGGAGACATACGTCTCGACAAAGACCGTGAGTTGGTGCTTTACCGATGTGCGTACGAGATGGTGAACAATGCAGTGAAGCATGCTGATGCCAGCCGTATTGACATTCAACTGATTGAGGATGAGAAGAGTATTGTGCTGACAGTAAGCGACGACGGAAAGGGAATGACAGAAGGCAACAGCAGCGGGATGGGGCTGCAGAACATCCGCGAGAGGATAGAACCATTCAGCGGTGAGATGCGCGTCATCACAAGCGAGAACGATGGAACGGAAATCAATATAATCCTGCCGCTATGACGAAATATCGAATAGACGTGTATATCGTGGACAATCACACGATGTTTAACGAGGGACTAACAGATCTCATCAACCACAGGGAGACGGTGCACGTAAGCCGTAGCTTCACCACTCTCAGCGAATGTCGAGCTGTACTGTCTGAACGACGACCCGACGTGCTGCTGCTTGACATCTCCATGCCCGACGGTGAGGGGACGGAGTTCTGCCAATGGGCACTGAAGGAATATCCTAAGATAAAGATCGTGGCACTTACTGTTCATGACGAGTACTGCGTCATACAGCGCATGCTCGATAGCGGGGTGCATGGGTACGTGCTGAAGAGTGCACCTGTGGAGGAACTTGTTAATGCCATTATCGAAGTGTGGCAGGGGAGGCGCTTTCTCAGCAAGAAAGTGGAGGAGATAATCAAGCAGGGAAACGACAAAGCGGTAGTACTGACCAATGTGGAGAAGAATATTCTGCGACTGCTGTGTAACGGATGTACCAATTCGGAGATTGCCGAGCAGTTGCATCTGAGTATTGAGACGGTAAACTGGTATCGGAAGCGACTGCTGGCTAAGTACGGGGCGAAAAATACTGCAAGTCTTGTAAGCAGGGTGATAAAAGAGAAGATAGTATGATAATCACAGACGAGTATGAGGGGCTTACAAGCCTCTCATACTTAGTGATATGCGGTTGCGGCGGCGGTCGACATCTATCACTCTTACGCGCACATGCTGATGCAGTTTTACGACGTCTGTCGGATGGGCTATACGGCGGTTGGCTATCTGAGAGATGTGCACAAGACCGTCCTGATGCACCCCGATATCGACGAATGCACCAAAGTTTGTGATGTTCGTCACAATGCCCGGAAGTTCCATCCCTTCGATAAGGTCGTCTATTGTGTTGACACGCGGGTCGAACTCAAATTCCTCAATCTGTTCACGCGGGTCACGTCCTGGTTTCTCAAGTTCTTTGATGATGTCCGTGAGGGTTGGGATGCCCACATCGTCGGTAACATATTTCCTTATGTCGATAGCTTCGCGCTTATCCTTATTATTTATAAGGTCAGCGACGCTACAGTTCTGATCTTTTGCCATCTGTTCAACGATGGCATAGCTCTCCGGATGAACGGCAGAGTTGTCGAGAGGGTTCTTGGCCCCTTGTATGCGCAGGAATCCAGCACACTGCTGGAAGGCTGCAGGACCGAGTCGCGGAACTTTCTTCAGTTGTGCCCTGCTGGTGAAGGCTCCGTTTTCCCTGCGGTAATCTACGATATTCTTCGCGAGAACAGGTCCGAGACCGCTGACGTACATCAGCAGATGCTGCGATGCTGTATTGAGATTCACTCCGACATTATTAACGCAACTCTCCACAGTCTGGTCGAGCGAGTGCTTAAGCTTTGTCTGGTCTACATCGTGCTGATACTGACCTACACCGATGCTCTTGGGGTCGATCTTGACGAGTTCCGCCAGAGGGTCCATAAGCCTGCGGCCTATGGAGACGGCTCCACGAACTGTTACATCTTCATCAGGGAATTCGTCACGTGCAATCTTGGATGCGGAATAGACAGATGCCCCATCCTCAGAGACTGTGAATACCTGAGGAATGATGCTAGTAGCGTGTACTCCTGTCTTTCCTGACGACGGCACGTCATAATGTCCGGAGAGCACGTCACGAATGAAATCGTTAGTCTCACGCGAAGCTGTGCCGTTACCGATAGAGACTGCCTCTATCTGATACTTGCTTATCATCTTCTTGATGGCCATAGCCGATTCCATACGCTTGTTGACAGGAGGGTGGGGGAATATGGCCTCGTGATAAAGCAGATTGCCTTGAGCATCGAGACATACGACCTTGCAACCAGTACGGAATCCTGGGTCGATGCCCATCACTCTCTTCTGTCCCAGCGGTGCTCCGAGCAGCAGTTGTCGCAGATTCTCCGCAAACACGTGAATAGCCTCTTCGTCAGCCTTCTCTTTACTGAGGGCAGCAAACTCTGTCTCTATCGACGGCTTGAGAAGCCGCTTATAGCTGTCTTCTACTGCTTCTGCTATGAGTTTCCCACAAGGAGTGTTGCCATATACATAATGTTTCTGCAGGCGCTCGATGCATTCTTCATCGTCGGGAGATATGCTGATGCGTAGAAATCCTTCGCTCTCACCTCGCCGCATTGCGAGCAGTCTGTGAGACGAGCATCGCTTGAGGGGCTCCTGCCAGTCGAAATAGTCGGAGTATTTTGCTGCTTCATCGCTTTCTGCCTTTGCCTTAACAACCTTTGATGATATGACTGCTTGCCTGCGGAATGCACCACGTAATTGCAGTCGGTTGCGCTCATCTTCACTCACTGTCTCAGCTATGATGTCCTGTGCTCCTCTGATGGCTGCCTCTGCATCCTTCACGTCGCCTTTGACGAATCGCTCAGCAGCATGCTCTGGGTCACGCTCCCGCTGTAGCATAATCAGGCTTGCAAGTGGCTCAAGCCCCTGCTCGCGGGCAATCTGTGCCCTCGTACGTCGCTTGGGCTTGTACGGCAGGTAGATATCCTCTAATTCTGTAGAATCCCAGCAGGCCTCGATTCTATCCCGTAGCTTGTCGGTCATCTTACCGAGCTCAGTTATGGTCTTCACCACAGTCTCCTTGCGCTTGCCGATATCTTTCAGACGTTCGTAGCCGTCGCTGATGGCTGCTATCTGCACCTCGTCGAGTCCGCCAGTGCGCTCCTTGCGGTAGCGCGAGATGAACGGGATGGTGCAGCCCTCGTCGAGTAGCGCGAGTGTGTTGCTCACAGCCTGGAGCTTCAACCCGAGTTGCTGTGAGATGAGTTGAGAGAATATTTTATTGTCCATATCACTTTGATTTCTTATTCTGGAAATATGCATCTACCTTTTCCCAGTCGATGCTCGCCACTTCAATCGTGTCTTCGTATTTTGTGGCAACGGCACGGCGGTTCTTAAGGTCGAACTTAACTTTGTAGCAGTCGTCGATTGTGATTGTTGTAGAGTCCCTGTATATAACGTCAAAGAGAGATATATCATGATTTATGTTATAGATTATTGGGTTGTAGTCTTTTTCCAGATTTCCACTCTCCGCAAAGCATATGTCGTCACTGCCTATATACATGTATGTCTTCTTTTGTGTGCTGTCATTTTCTACATGACAGATTGTGACAATCGCCGACTGGCGATATTTCTTCGTATCGAAGCCCATGTATATTAGGAATACGAAGATGGATACGATACATATTATAACTAATAAGATCGGCTGGACTATGCATCCTACGAGCAGTCCCTTGAACCGCTTGTGTATGAATCCGAAGAATGGCAGGAACAGCGATGCCACCCAAAGTATCATTGCAATCAACGTTATCGTTATGGCCAAGCCTACGTATTTATCTATCATCGTGAAACATTTTTTTATTGTTGTTTATACTGAATTGCAAGCATTGTGAGGTCGTCGCTCTGCTCGGCCTCGCCTACGAAGAGTTGTACTGCAGTTGTCATCGCCTTGATGAGATTGGTGGGATTGTTAATGCTGGTCTTGCCCACCTGCAATACTCGATCCATACCGAACTGATTGCGGTTGATGTCCTCAGCCTCGTTAAGTCCGTCGGTATATAGGAATATAGTGTCGCCGCCATTAAGCTGGATGTGCTGCTCCGTATATTCCCAGCTGTATATCACTCCTGCAGGGATGTTAGCATCGCATGGTAGTAGGCTCACCTGTTCTCCTGCAAGCAGCAGCGGTGGGTTGTGAGCTGCGTTGGAATAGCTCAGGTGGCCTGAGGTAAGGTCGAGTACTCCGATGAAGAGTGTTACGAACATGTTCGTCTCGTTGTTGTTGCTCAGTGAATCGTTCAGCGCCATAGCTATCTGTTCCGTCTCCTGCGTATATGCAGAGATATTGCGGAAGAGTGACCTGGTGACTGCCATCACCAGCGATGCGGGTACACCCTTGCCCGATACGTCGCCTATGCAGAAGAAGAGCTTGTCGTCGCGGATAAAGAAGTCGTAGAGGTCGCCACCGACGGCTTTTGCCGGTGTCAATTGTCCGTAGATGTCAACATCACTGCGGTCGGGGAAGGCCGGATAGGTCTTCGGCAGCATCGACATCTGTATGTCGTGGGCAATCTTCAGCTCACTCTCAATAGAGGCTTTCTCGGCTGTTGTCGCCTTCAGCTCTTCTATGTAGCGGGCAAGGGAGTTCTGCATATTCTCAAATGAGTCGCGCAGCATGTGTATCTCGTCGTGGCTCTCGATGCTGGGCAGGTCGGCATCCAGCTGCCCGCAGGCAATACCGTCGGCAGTGGTGGCAAGCTGTTTCAGAGGTTTCGACATGTGCTTGATGGCGAGCTGGATTACGAAGAAAGTCACCATCAGTATCACTGAGATGATGAACAGCGCCATAATGCCTACAACGATACCCATAAGGTCAAGGGAAATGGTTGGCATGCTTACTGTCAGTATCCAGTCAGTATCCTTTATACTGGTATAGAAGAGATAGCTCCTCTCTCTGTCCATCAGGATGATTTTATCTGTCTCGTAATGGCTTTTTTCCCCATCTCTCATGCTTTTGATGACCTGCTGAGTCAGGCCCGGATTGTCTGCGTCTCTGAGATGGTCGAAGAAGTTGCCCCTGAGTATCCTCTTTTTCTCAGGGTGGGTGATGAAGGTTCCGTCGTTGGCAAGTAGGAAGCTTTGGGATATGATTATAAAACTGTTTTCTGTTGATTCCTTATCTTGTTTTTCAAGGAGATTTGTCATAAACTCGATTGACAGATCTGCCCCGATAATGGCCACAAGTCTGCCATCTTTGTCGTGGACGGGATGCATGTAGGCCGCCAATGCAGTGTTGGTATAATGACTGTCGAAGAAAGGCTTTGACCAATATACCGAATCCTTGGCAACGGCTTCCTTGAACCATTCCGCCTCGAGGTAATTGTTTGTCGCGATACTATTGGTCTCATTCACAATTTTCAGGCTGTCTACTCTTCTGGCATACGGACACCAGGCGCGTCCTTTATTGGGATAATAGTTGGCGATAAAGCTGATGCCGCAACTGCGGATATTTGGGTTTTGTGATACGATACGCTCTACTATGTGCTGCATCTCGTCGGGCTTGCCGAGGTTCCGCTCAATATCGAAAATATTGTTCTTTACGGCAACGCCTACTTCGTTCATTTGGTTGCTGATGATTTCCCCAGTCAGCCTCATGTTACTATAGGATGTGTTGCCGCAGACTTCTACAAAGACCGACGTTAATGTTGCATAGATGAGATAGCTAAGGGCACCCATCATTATCAGCAGCACAATTATCACCCATCGCGTCAGCCTTCGTGCGAACGAATGATTATATTTCTTATCTTTCATACCCTTTTTTTACTTTTGACGTGGCAAAGTTACAAAAAGTTGCCGTAAATACAAACCTTAATCGTTAATTTATGCTGAAAAATCATTGATAATCCATTAGAAATGTGTACTTTTGCACCCTGAAATCGGAAAAAATGAAAATTAGGATATTATTATTGATGGCGACGATGCTCTCTGCAACGGCATACGTCAGCGCTGAAGAGAGTGCAAACGAGAGACAGGCAAAGAGAATCTTCAACCATGCTTACGAGCTGGTCTTCGGTGAACAAGGTGCAACACTCCACTATGATGTAAATATCACTGGCATATACAAGACCAGCGGTACGATATGGTATAAAGGCAAGAAGAGCAAGTTTGAGGATGCCAAGATGAACTCATGGAATGATGGCGTTACCGTCTACACCGTCAAGAGAAAGAAGAAGAATGAGGTTGAGATCCATTCAGCGAGGAACAATAAGTCGGACAAGTATTCTTCGAAGTTCAAGTTCGTGCCTGAGAATTTCAACTATTCCATTGCCAACCACGAGGAAGGACTAATGCTGACACTCAAGGCAAAGAAGGGCGTGAAAGGCATCAAGGAGGTGCAGGCACTCGTGAAAAGGCAGTCGTACGAACCCATCAGGCTTCGGATTAAGATTGCATTTATATGGACTACGATAAAGGTCTCCGACTTCAGGTCGGGTGGAATTACAGACGAGATACTGAGGTTTCCGGCTGAAAGGTATAAGAACTATAAGTTTGTTGACAAGCGATGATATCAGTAGAGGGACTGAAAGTGGAGTTTGGCGTAAAGCCGCTGTTCGTTGATGCGAGTTTTGTAATCAATGACAAAGACCGTATTGCCCTTGTGGGCAAGAACGGTGCCGGAAAGTCGACGATGCTGAAGATCCTTTGTGGACAGCAGAAACCGACAGCAGGAAGCGTGAGCGTGCCCACAGACTGTCGTATCGGCTATCTGCCTCAGGTGATGATCCTTCAAGACGACACTACCGTACGTCAGGAGGCTCAGAAGGCTTTTGCCGATATCACAAGGATGAAGGAGCGCCTCGACAGGATGAACCAGGAGCTATCTGAACGTACAGACTACGAGAGCGAGGGCTATCTCGCCCTGATAGAGAAATACACGACAGAGCACGACCGCTATCTGATGATGGGTGCAGAGAACTACGAGGCAGAGATAGAGCGGACGCTTACCGGTCTCGGATTCCTGCGCTCTGACTTCGACCGCCCTACGTCGGAATTCTCAGGAGGATGGCGCATGCGTATCGAACTGGCAAAGATATTGCTACAGAAGCCCGATGTGCTGTTGCTCGACGAGCCGACAAACCATCTTGACATCGAGAGCATACAGTGGCTGGAACAATTCCTGGCCCAGAGCTCGAGTGCTGTAGTGCTCGTAAGTCATGACCGTGCCTTTATCAATAATGTGTCGAACCGCACGCTGGAAATATCCTGCGGACGCGTAATCGACTATAAGGTGAAATACAATGAATACATAGTCCTGCGCAAGGAGCGTCGCGAGCAACAGCTGAGAGCCTACGAGAACCAGCAGAAGGAAGTGGCAGAGATGAAGGACTTTATCGAGCGCTTCCGCTATAAGGCTTCCAAGGCCGTACAGGTGCAGCAGAAGATAAAACAGCTGGAGAAAGTAGTGCCGATAGAGATTGACGAGGTAGACAACTCTGCTATGCACCTGAAGTTTCCTCCCTGTCTGCGAAGCGGTGACTATCCCGTCATCTGCGATGATGTCAGAAAGGACTATGGGGCCCATACCGTCTTCGATCATGTGACGCTTACGATAAAGCGAGGTGAGAAAGTGGCATTTGTCGGAAAGAACGGTGAAGGAAAGTCTACTCTCGTGAAATGCATCATGGGCGAGATACCATATACGGGAGAACTGAAGATCGGCCATAACATCCAGATAGGATATTTTGCCCAGAATCAGGCTCAGCTGCTCGATGAGAACCTTACGGTTCTGCAGACTATCGACAATGTGGCCAAGGGAGATGTCCGTCTGCGCATCAATGATATCCTCGGAGCCTTTATGTTTGGCGGTGAGGCTTCGGAGAAGAGAGTAAAGGTGCTCAGTGGAGGCGAGCGCAGCCGGCTTGCGATGATTCGCCTGCTGCTCGAACCCGTCAATCTACTGATTCTCGATGAGCCCACCAACCATCTTGACATGCCTTCGAAGGATGTACTCAAGGAAGCCATCAAGGCCTTTGACGGAACGGCGATAGTGGTGAGTCACGACCGTGAGTTCCTGGACGGACTGGTGACGAAGGTATATGAGTTTGGAGGCGGAAAAGTGCGCGAGCATCTTGGAGGCATCTACGACTTCCTTCAGACAAAGAGAATAAGCGAACTGAATGAGCTCGGCAGAGAAGGGGAAAATTCCCAGCTTGGGACTCAAAAATTCCCACGAAGGGAACAAAATGTTCCCAGCCTGGGAATATCTGACGATCTTCCTGCAGGATCACAGCAGACAATAAGCAAGGCGATGAGCTATGCAGAGCATAAGGAACAGCAGAAGCGTAAGAACCGTGCAGAGAAGGCTGTCAAGGAGTCGGAGTCAAAGATTGAGAAAATGGAGGAACGCCTGAAAGAGCTCGATGAGCTGCTGATGAAGCCGGAGAACGCATCTGATATGGTGCTTGTCACTGAATACACACAGACGAAGCAGACTCTCGACGAAGAAGTGGAACGGTGGGAAAAACTCAGCGAGGAACTCGAATCAATTACTAATAATAAATAGTTAAACGTATGAAAAGAATTGTAACAATGATTGCAATTGCATCGGTCTCAATGATGACAATGGCGCAGACAGAACTCGGATCTGGTCTTAATCAGTCTGATTTCAACAAGAATGTCCGACCTGGTGATGACTTCTACGAGTATGCCTGTGGCGGATGGATGAAGGCTAATCCGCTACCTGCTGCTTACTCCCGCTACGGAAGCTTCGACCGACTGCAGGAGGAAAACGACAAACGTATCAACGGTATTCTGAAGGAGCTTCAGACCAATACCTATGAGAAGGGCACTATCGAGCAGAAACTGAGCGACCTCTACAAACTGGCGATGGATATCGACCGCCGGAATAAGGAAGGTGTAGCTCCTGTGATGCCTCTCATCAAGCGGCTTGAGGCTGCAAAGACTAACAAGCAGCTTCTCGACATCCAACTGGAGCTTGCTCCTTATGGTGAACAGGAGTTCTTCTATAGTGGCTTTGGCGCTGATGACAAGAATGCAACTCAGAATATCCTGAATGTATATCAAGGTGGACTGTCACTCGGTCAGAAGGAATATTATCTCGACAACGACAAGGCTACGGCAGATATCCGTGAGGCATTTAAGAAGCATATTGTCAAGATGTTCCAGCTTTTCGGCTTCAGTAAAGGTTCTGCTACCAAGAAGATGAAGAACATCATGAAGATTGAGACCGCTCTCGCTAAGGTGTCAAAGTCGCGCACTGAGCTTCGTGACCCAGAGGCCAACTACAACAAGATGACTCTTAAGGAGTTTGAGACAAAGTATCCTAATCTTCCACTTGTGAAGGTTATGAATGCCCGTGGGGTGGATACGAAGTACCTGCAGGAGATGGTTGTAGGCCAGCCGGCATTCCTTGAGGGAGCTGACAAGCTCGTGGAGACAATCAAGCCTGCTGAATATCGCGATGTGATGGAGTGGGGTATTATCTCATCTGCTGCCAACTATCTCAGCGATGCTACTGTTGCCGAGAGTTTTGACTTCAATGG
>AUXO011309934.1_pt1 | contig 11698 bp, 8 predicted proteins | sample 768731 | NCBI WGS metagenome assembly AUXO01 (sample SAMN02715735, study PRJNA202380) | gut metagenome | biome: sheep rumen | host: Ovis aries | place: New Zealand: Palmerston North | reverse complement strand
ATCTTGTATAGCACCAACTGTCGCAATGGGTATATGAACATGTTTTTTGATTTCGGCTGCTAAATACACATTAACGCCATGAGGAAAAAAGGAAGAAGGATGCGTGCGTTGAAACATACTTGGGTCTTCGTGATTTCCACAAGAAACATTGATTAGATCACAGTCATCTTCAATAAGTTTAGCCACTTGTATACTTTCTTCTAATGTCAAACCACCTTCTTGAAAATCATCCCCATTCATGCGGACTTCAATAGGAAAATTCTTTCCACAGCGTTTTTTAATTTCTTTAAGGACTTCCAACAAAAAACGTGTACGGTTTTCCAGAGAACCTCCATATTCATCGGTGCGATGATTCCAATAAGGCGATAAAAATTGCGATAAAAGCCATCCATGTGCTGCATGCACCTGAACCATATCAAACCCTACTTCTTTACATAATTTCGCCGCATCTCCATAAGATGAAATGATTTCACGGATCATGTCCTTTGGCATTTCTTTGGCATGTCCCTGTGACAAATCAATGTCACTGGCACCCCATGCATCTCCAGATTTTTGAGCACCACCAACACTCGTCAACACTCCATAAACGCCACCATGCGACAATTGGATATTTGCTAAAGCACCGGCAGCATGAAGCGCCCTTGCCGTTTGAGCTAAACCTTGACGTATACCCTGGGAATCCAGTTGAAGTTGCACATCATGCGATTTTCCCGTCTTGGAATGGATAATAGATTCTCCAAAAGTAACCACGGCTGCTCCTCCAGTCGCTTTTCTGACTAAATACGCTGTCATTTCCGGCGTCATATGACCTTGTGTCGTAATCATACTGGGAGATGTGGGTGCACAGATGATGCGATTTTTAAGTCTAACGTTCCCTAACCGTAAAGGCTGAAATACATGTGGGTATTTTTGTTTACCCTTATAAATATTATGAATCATTATTAGAATCCTCCTGTAGTATTATATGCTAATTATGAATCTGAACTTTGAGAATCAAGGGCTTGTTGATCGGTTGTAGGTGCCTTGATGCACGCCAGAATACCAACTATGGCCATACCTATTCCTGATAAGATATATCTTGTCCCAATGCTTTCTGAAAATATTGAAGATAAGGGATTTAATACATAGGCACTTAAAAAAATGCCGAAATTATAAGTAGCGGATACAATAGCTATGGCTAGTGATGCTTTCTTGCTGGAGACAAGATTCGCTGCAAATGTGACCGCTGCCGGATTACGAATTGCAAAACCGATTCCCATAAACAAGGATCCTAGACAAATCCATGTAAAGTGCACGGAGATACCAACCAACAGCGTACCCAAGGCCATCAACAATAGCGAAATTCCAATGGTCAATCGTTTACATTTTTTAACAATAGGCCCTAAAAGTAGTCCGCCCAAAATTCCTGTACACTGCATGATGGCCGCAACTAAGCCCGCTGTATTCGCATCTCCTATGTGGTTACGATCTAAGTACATGGCAATATTCGTATTAAATGTTGCGACAAATAGACCTGTCAACAAACAAAGAATGGCAAAATACAGAAGATGAACATCGAATTTTGTAGATGATTCATCTTTTTTATGAATTTGAACCACACCCTTAGGAACCATTGAAATCACAGCCAGAAAGATGGGAATCGTAATCAATAAAATCAAATATCCACATTCCCAGCCCCAATGAAACGTCAAATAGCCTGAACCTTGCGCAACAACGGTGCCTCCAATAGAAGCAAAAATGGATTGATAGCCCATCACTCTCGATTTTTCCAAGCCTGAAAAATAGTCACAGATCAAAGAAGAACTGGTGACCGTGACTAACGAATAGCCAGTACCAATGATAATGCTGTTAATATATAACATCCATAATTCACGATTTAAAAACTGCGGAATTAAGGCGCCGATACACATCAAGATAAGACCTAACAAGGCAATAGTACGTTTTGTGATCCATCGTTCAAGATATGGCTCAAATAACATAATCGGAACCGTCAGCAAATTGATCAATGTCAAGACAATTTGAATCGAAGAATCCGATGCATTAGGAAATGCTTTGCCAAGATCTGCTAAAATCGGAGACAAAGCCGTATTGCAGGCGATGACCAGGGAAAGAATCAATAAACCTAAGGCTAATACAAACCCTCTTTTTTGTTCTTTCTGCATTAAAACCACCTAAAAACAAATTTATTCTTTGAGATCATGCTCTTTTCCAAATGTATTTTCGCTCTTCGCCCTTTAAATAAGCCAGGATCTCATCCGCCATCATTTTTCCTGACCACCCATCTACATCACTCGTCAATCCAGCCATGTGAGGCGTACAGAGTACATTTCGCATTCTTAAAAGTGGATGATTAACAGGTACCGGTTCTTGCCAATATACATCAACAGCAGCTCCCGCAATCTTTTTGCTGGTTAAAGCTTCTACAAAATCTTTTTGATCAATGACAGCCGCTCTAGCGGTGTTAATCACATACGCTGTAGGTTTCATCTTGTCAAACCAATCTTTGTTGACAATATTTTGTGTACTCTCAAGAACCGGAAGATGGATACTGACCATATCCGATTGACCTAACATTTCATCCAAAGAGCAATATTTAGCACCAAACTGCTCAACCACTTCATGTGGTACATAAGGATCATACACATAGATTTTCATTCCAAAAGCCATTGCTCGTTTGGCAACTTCTTTTCCAATGGCACCAAACCCAGCCAGTCCTAATACCTTTCCATACAACTCAAATCCAATACCATAATCCGAGAATGGATGATGTTGGTCCAATGGACCAAAAGTGACATTTTTAATCTTTGGAACATCATAAATATTTTCTTTTACAGGCCCCGTATGATCTCCTTTACGCAAGCCTTCATACGATAGCGCAATTTTTCGTGCCAGAGCAATCATCAATCCTAATGTATATTCTGCTACAGCTACACGATTTCTACCCGGTGTATAAGATAGAGGGATGTTGTTCTTTAATAAAATCGAGTTATCAACAGTAACCGGCGTTCCTTTGGCTACACCAATGAATTTCATACCCGACTGGATCCAATCTTCAAGCGTTTCCTTCGATGCATATTCATCGCCTAATACGACTAATTCAAATCCGGTACATTCTTGTCGAACCAGGTCTTCTGTGACATTTCCTTTTCCATGTTTGAGTTCACCGGCTTCAGTAATGTCACAATAGGCTTCAATCTCTTTTCTGTTATCCTCAGGTAATTTTGTGCACAACACCATTTTCTTCTTCATTTTATTCACTCCTTAATATGACTCTTTTAAAATGTGAACGATATCATCCAATGTTACGTCTTGACGCGGATTAAAATGCATTGGACCTTCCTTCAATGCATCACTGGCCAACATTTGAAAATCGGTTGTTGGCATGCATGTACCTTTCCCCTGATATCGTAATGGCTTGATTTGTAAATCATCGACCATCTTTTTCATCTCACTTGCCAATGCGAACTGGTCTTGTTCCTTATTTCCCGATAGGGGAAGATGTAGTGTTCTTGCCAACTCAATCATTTCTTCCGGGCAAGCTTTGGCATTAAAACGCAATACAGCCGGTAAAACACAAGCATTTGCCGTACCATGGGCTAACCCATAATGAGCACTCAGTGTATGGGCAATCGCATGGACAAGTCCTAAATTAGCATTGGAAAAGCCAAATCCAACGATCACACACCCTAACATCATTGCCTCTCTTGCCTGCATATCATTGCCATCCTTCACGGCTTTTGGCAAATTATGATAGAAAATTTCTAAAGCTGTTTTTGAATTATATCGAGTTAAATCATTTGCCTGAATGGATATGTAACTTTCAATAGCATGGGTAATCGCATCCATTCCTGTTGTAGCTGTAATAGATGCGGGAATCGTGCGGGTAAATTCTGGATCCGCAATAACTTTATCTGGGATGATCTTGTTATCAATCACGACATATTTGCGAACAGAATCTGTATCAATTAGAGCTGCCACATTGGTGATTTCACTGGAAGTTCCAGCTGTTGTCGGTATTGCTATAAAAGGATATTTAACTATTCTTACATTTCCAATACCTTCATAGTCCATGATGTGTCCTCCATTGGAGAGTAAAACATTGATGGCTTTGGCTGTATCCATACTAGAGCCTCCGCCAATCGCAACTAGCGTATCGATAAAATTTTCTTTTGCGAAATCATAACCTTGTTCAATAATCTCATTGCTCGGATTCGGAATGACCTTGTCAAAGCAAAAGGGCTTTGTTTCCGTATTCTTTACTGCATCTAAGACTGTATCAACAATACCAACGGCTTTAACACCTTGATCATAGACGTATAACACATTCTTCGATCCATACTCTTTAAGGATATCCGGCAACTGCAAAATAGCCTCTTTACCAAAAGTCACATCACTCTTTACATAAAACTGATTTGCCATATAAACTCCTAAACCGCCTGATCTGCTGCAATCAATGCTTTCATTGCTTTTTCGGCTTCTTCCGGCATTGGCTCATAAACACCAAGCAATTTTGCATAATACGTTGTGATCGCCATTTCTTCTGTATACGTTGTGGCCGCCATAGCCGCTTTCATATTCTTTCCGCAACAAAACATACCGTGATTTTTAATTAAAACGGCTCTTCCCTCTTTTCCTAAGGCTTCTACTACCTTTTGTGCCACATCATTACTTCCCGGCATTGTAAAGGGGACAATCCCTACCGGAGTAAATTCACATTGTGGTGGAGTAATTGGTTTTAACTCATTATCATTTCCCATAGCCATGATAGTAGCAAACATCGCATGTGTATGAACCGTTGCTTTTACATCTGGTCTGGCATTCATAACAGCTAAATGCATGGGAACTTCAGAAGAAGGCTTAAAGTTTCCATCTAACCAGTTTCCTTTTAAATCAACGATGGCTATATCTTCCGGTTTCATGCCCATATAGGAAATTCCGCTGGGTGTAATCGCAACAATATCTTCTTCATCATCACGCAATGCGATATTTCCACTTGTTCCCTTGACCAATCCTTCTTTTACAGCTTCTGTAATGGCCTCCAAAACAGTTTTTCTGATTTTTTCATATTTCATCTATGATTCCTCCTTATGATCTATACTTGTAGTGTAGAGAAGCAAATTAGAAGATACAATTTTACATTTTCCCCTTTAAAGAGGAAATCTATCTCTATTTCTTATATTGACCATCCGTATTCTAGGCATTAAACTAACTCTGTTGAGGTATTAAAAATGAATGAAAATAATTTGACACTGCGACAAAGACAAATCTTAAATATACTGTTTGAAGCAACGGATTATTTGACAGGCAACGAAATTTCCAAACGCTTAAATGTTTCTAGCCGAACCATACGAAATGATATTTCCGCCATCAATCTTGCTCTTGCAGATGATAATATCACTATTCTTTCCAAACACAGTTTCGGATATAAATTACAATTTGAAAATTCCACATTGATAAAACAATATTTAAAAGCCAATGAATCTTATCTTTCAAGGACGGAGAGAATTCGACATATCGCCTATGTTTTATGTAACAGGCACGATCCAGTTGACTTAGACATTCTTGCGGATGCCATGTATATCAGCCGCACCACTTTGGATAATGATTTGTCTGCTTTTAAAGACGAATATGTCAAAAAGTTTTCTTTGAGATTGAATTTTAAAAATAACTCTGTTTCTATGGAAGCAAAAGAACGCATTAAAAGACGAATTTTGTTGCACCTCTATTCCCAAAATTGGAATTATAGTGGACGAGAAAATACATATTTCGAGTTTGAACATATAGAAAAAAGAGTTTTTGATATTTGTACGGATGAAATACAGTCAGCATTATTAGAGAAGAATATAATCGTAGAAGATGTAAATTTAGTCCATCTAAATCTCATGATTTCCATTGCCTATACAAGAATGAATGATGGGTTTCTCCTTGAAAAACTAGACACAAATATTTTGATTCCACAAACAGTGCAAGAAACAGCCAATACTTTTTTTTATCATATTGAGCAAAAGTTAAATTGCACTTTTAACGAAATAGAAAGACAAGATATTTCTGAAATGTTAGCTTATTCCATTGTTGTCAACCGTGAGATGTTAGAAAAAAGCAGCCTGTCTGCTTTCTTTGCAAATGATTTGATTCGCTTTACGAATCGTTATCTTATGCATCTTAAAGAAATATATGGAATTGACTTGATTGATGACAGTACTTTTTATCTGGAATTGCTCTGCTATTTTCGATATCTAAAACTACCTGTTCATAATTTGAATTATGATTCCTTATTAAGTGATCCGTATAAAAGAATGATTCAATCTGAAATTGTCATCGCAATGACGATTCAGCCCTTCGCTAAAACATTTTATGGGCGCTTTTTCGATGAATTAGAGATATACTACTTATCTCATCTTTTATCTGGCGGCATTGCTAGATTAGCAAAAAAGAAATTCCATGCGATCCTGCTTTCTCACTACAATTTTCCTATTGGTTGGAGCTTATGTGCAAAGTTGGAAGTTACTTTTAAAAATCAATTAATCATAGATCATGTCTATCCCGTCTATATGAAAAATTGGTTCGTTAAAAAAAATACTGACCTCGTGCTCATTACCGCAAACAAGCCGTTAGATTTGCCTGAGAATATCGAAGTGATTCGAGTATCTCCAAGTTTGGATGCTGAAGATGTTCAATCTATTAGTGAGTTTATACACAAGGAATCGATTTCAAACTTATATAGAAATAGACATTCTCCCATTTACACCCAATTACGAAAGGCAACATGGCATGAAGATATTGATGTAAAAGATTTAGAGGGTTGTATGCAATATTTAGGACAGCATTTTTTTAAACAAAAAGCCATCACTTTACAGGATATTCAACACGTTCTAAAAAGAGAAAAACAGTTGAGTTATTTTTTTCAAGATATCATTTCTGTCCTTTATTTTCCCCTGCCTTGTCAAAAAACACGGATTGAAGTGATGACATTACATCATCGTATTCGTATCAATAACAAAAAAATAAGACTGATTATCATGATCAGTGCCACAAAAATAGATCAGGATATGATCATCAAATTCATTCATTCGATATCGAATTTAAAAGAAGATCTAAATGAAGCACGATTCTTAAAAACAAAAAAAGAATGGTTGCCCATTCTAAAACAGCATCTTGGTGATGAATAAAAATGAACTTTAATGGGATATAGAAACCTTTTAAAGTTCATTTTTTATTTGTACTTTCTATTTTTTATTTTCGTACAATTCAGGATGTATGGTCTTATCCCATTTTCCTTCTTCTGTAAAATATACTAAAACAATATCTAAGATAAACAATCCTGTATATACCATATAAGCCCCTGCCAGACTTCCGGTAATATGCATAACTAAGGCATTGACTAAAAAGTTTAAACATCCAATACAGTAATTTACCGGGAAAATAAAAGTATTTACTTTTGGATAATCCAATACACCGAATACAGAGGCAGGGAAACTTAAAGACATGTTAGTAGATCCTCCTAAGGAGAAACCAACCACCCCAATTGAAATATAAACAAAGATGATATTCAGACTACCTAGAAGATTAAAGATGATCCCGCTGGCAAAGATTGCACAGTATAGCATACACGCCTTTTTGGTTCCTAATCGAGTATCTAAAAAACCAATCGTATAACTACCAAGAATTCCAATTAATCCTGCTACTGTCATGGCACCAACAGCTTGATCCATAGATAATCCTAAAGAAACATTTCTTTGTACAAATTGAGTAACAACACCTAAGATCCCCAAAGTAATGAAACCGGGAACGATAGCTGTGATCCATGCTTCTTTACAAGTAATTATTTTTTTTAATGTCCAATCACTTACATACGTATCTTGATTCTCTAATGGCTTATAATCGCGTTCATAAACTTCCTTAGTTACGTTATCCGGATACATTCCTATCTCTTTAGGATCATCTCTTAGTGTGGCATAGGCAAATAATGCCAAGGCAATCGCAAACCATCCAAACACGGATAAGCTAAATTTATAGGTTCCCCAAGTGAGCAAAAAAACCATCAATGGAGACAAAACAGCAGTGCCAATATTTGCTCCAATTGTACTGATTCCATTAGCAACTCCACGTTTCTTTGGAAACCAATTAGATTGCATAGGTCCAGTACATAAGTAGAAACAACCTTGTCCACAGCTTACCATGATACACTGAGAAATGGCATACATAACAATATTATCCGCTCTTAAAAATAAGAAATTAAAAGTCAAACCAAAAATAATAAATAGTACCGTACACATAATTCGACCGCCAAATTTATCGCGTAGTTTTCCAATGACCATCATCATCACTACACCAACAAATCCGGCAAGCGTACCCATACTCAAACATAAGTTGTAATCTAATCCTGCTCCCTTGGCAATTTCAGGTAAGGCAATATTCAATCCATCATTAACACCTGCATTAGTAACCAACATTGCTAAAATACAGAATATCATCAGGTTCCAACCTTTACCAAGACGTAAACTCTCTCTTAATGTTAATTTTTTTTCCATACGAATCTCCTACACGTTTTTTTCGATTGCTGCAGTCAATCTCTGTTGATAACGCTTACATATACATCTTATATTTTTTATAGGACTTCGCAATTTTTAAATTTCCACATCATAATGGAAAAATATTCATGCAGGTTAAAACCTTTAAAATATTCTATAACATCTAACAACATCTCAAAAAAAGAAGCCGTTTTGCACGGCTTCCCACTAATCCTCTTTTTTGCTGGCCTGAACGATACGACTGGCCTGTGGCTCCGGTACCGGATCATAACGATCCATTTCCATCGTATATTTACCCAGACCTTGTGTCATGCTTCTAAGTTCAATGGAATATCTGGCCATTTCTGCCATTGGAACCTGTGCTTCAATGATCTGATCGCCATCTTCCGGTGTCATACCCATAATGGCACCACGACGTTTATTCAAATCACCGATAACAGTTCCGGTATATTCATCCGGTACCGTCACGACAACATTCATGATCGGTTCTAGAAGAATCGGATGGCACTTTGTCATCGCATCCTTAAAGGCAAGTCTTGCGGCTAATTTAAAGGCCATTTCACTGGAATCGACATCATGGTATTTACCATCCGTCAAAGTTGTCTTGATGTTGACCATTTTATAACCGGCCAGGCTTCCCTCTTCACAACATTCTCTTAATCCATTTTCAACCGCCGGGAAGTATTGTTTCGGGACAGCACCACCGAAGACTTTTTCATCAAATTCCATTTCTTCTACATCCGGATTTGGCGCAAAATCGACAAATACATGCCCAAATTGCCCATGCCCACCGGATTGTTTTTTATGGCGACCTTCACCGGTTGCACTCTTGGTAATAGTTTCACGATACATAACCTTTGGATCGGCCAAAGTGACTTCGGCTTTGTACTTATTCTTCAATTTATTTAAGATCACATCCAAATGCTGATCTCCGATACCATATACGACGGTTTCCTTGGTTTCCGTATTATTGATGACCTTAAATGTCGGATCTTCTTCGACTAAACGAGCCAAGCCATTGGAAAGCTTATCTTCGTCATTCTTTGTTTTCGGGAAGATAGCCTGCCCAAACATTGGTTCATCAAATTCAATCGGATCAGCCATCAGCAGCTTACCTTTTTCACAAAGGGTATCGTTTGTCTTGGTATTCTGCAGTTTAACCAAAGCTCCGATATCTCCGGTAAACAGCTTACCGGCAGCCGTCTGGTGCTTTCCTTTAATGATATAGATTGAACTGATTTTTTCCGGTTTTCCATTATTGGCATTGACAAGTGTAGAATCGGAATTCAAAACACCACTTAATACCTTCAAGTAAGAAATACGTCCTACAAATGGGTCAACGATGGTTTTAAAGACCTGCGCTGTCAATGTTTCGGTTTCTGATGTCAACAATTCGACCTTCACTCCATTTGGTGTTGTAGCTGTGTACATTCCTTTCTCCGAATACGTTGGGAAATAGGAAATAATCAAATCCATCAAACGCTGGATACCAATGGATTGAATGGCACTTCCGGAGAAAACCGGACAAATCTCTCCATTGCGTACACCGATACGAACACCTTTTGTCAGTTCCGCATCGCTGAATTCTTCTCCGGAGAAGAATTTTTCCATCAGATCATCATCGCCCATCGCAACGGCTTCGGCAATCTGATCTTTGTACATGCTGATTTCATCCTTCATGTCTTCTGGAACCGGCTGCGGTGTATCGCTTCCGGCATGTTCGCCTTTATAATACCAGGCTTTATTTTTGATGATGTTGACAGAACCGACAACTTCTCCATTTTCTACGATCGGTACTTCAAATGGAATGATCGATTTTCCAAATTCTTCATGAAGTAAAGTATAAGCATCGTTAAAGCTTGTATTTTCTTCATCCAGTTTATTGATAAAGAAAATCGTTGGTTTTTTCGCTTCTCTTGCCTGTTTAAAAGCTAATTTGGTTCCGGACTCCAATACATCTTTGGCATTGGCTACGATCAGGCAGCTGTCACCTACCGCAAAACCAGCTTGTTTTTCACCGACAAAGTCCAAATACCCCGGTGTATCGATGAAATTGATCTTACAGTCTTCCCATTCGATTGGAACGATGGATGAATAGACAGAAATGCCACGTTTGATTTCCTCGGCATCAAAGTCGATCATACTGCTGCCATCGCTGGTCTTTCCAAAACGATCGGTCGCTTTGGTGTAATACAACATAGCTTCCAAAACGCTGGTCTTACCGGCACCACTATGTCCGATTACGCTGACATTGCGTACTTCTGAACTTAAATAATCTCGCATGGTCCAATCCTCCTATCGTAAGATCGGCTCCAATTGAGCGCGACAGTGTTCTCTGACGTAATCTAAAGCTGTATTCCCCTGTTTGTCCTGCATATCTTTATCAGCACCATAGGATAACAATTTTTCAACAAGGCTTGGGTATCCTCCATAAGCAGCACGCATCAGTGCCGTACATCCGTTATTATCAAATAAATTCACATTGGCATTTCTTTCCAATAAAATAGAGATCGTATCTCGTTTAAAGGCGATGCAGGCTTCCATCAAAGCGGTACGTCCCACTTCATCCTGTGCATTGATATCCGCACCGGCATCCAATAAAACCTGCACACAGCGATCCTGCCCTAATAAGGCGGCACGCATCAATGCGGTACGTCCTCTGTCATCTTTGGCATTGACATCAGCTCCGGCATCTAACAATGCCTTACAAATTGTTTTGTTTCCTTTTTTCGCAGCCCCCATCAAAGCTGTTTTTCCTTTATTATCCACTAAATTGACATCGGCTCCATTATCAATTAAAACTTGTACAACATCCTTACGATCTCGCTTAGCGGCACGCATCAATGCGGTTCTTCCATCTCCATTCTGATAGTTGACATCGGCTCCTGCCTTGATTTGTCCACATACCATCGGGAAATCCCCATTAGCACATGCATCCCAAAATACCTTGTTGAAATTCTGATCCATTGTAAGTTCCTCCTTCTATTATGATTTGATCAAATACAGAAAAACTGGAATGCACCCATCCCAGTTTTATCCTCTATAAAAGAAGTGTGAAATTCCATTTCCGCTTGTAACAACGCTAACTTTTGTCATCTTCACCACTTCCTTTGCTTGATTGGATTATATCAAAATCCCTACAAATGACAAATCAAGAGCCAAGAAAG
>AUXO016399527.1_pt1 | contig 11699 bp, 12 predicted proteins | sample 768731 | NCBI WGS metagenome assembly AUXO01 (sample SAMN02715735, study PRJNA202380) | gut metagenome | biome: sheep rumen | host: Ovis aries | place: New Zealand: Palmerston North | reverse complement strand
GGTAATCTCTCGAAGGAGCCTCTGCACTCCCCTGTCACTAATAGTTCGAAACAATGAATCAACAGCACTTATTTCTATATATCCTATCCCACCTTCAGAGACCCTAATTTCTCCCGAACAATATTCTTCAATATCTTTGTATTTATCTTCGGGTTCATCAGAATTCGTAACTTCTTCATATTTGCAAAGATCAATAGCAATATCACTAGGAGTCATACTGTTCATTAGAGTTGCTAGAAATCTTCTACTCTCGCCACTTTGAATTGCTCTCATCCCACAAACAGTTATTATATAAAGTATTCCTTCATAAGGATCTCTAATCTTAGATGCATAATCATACATCGCCCATCTCTCAATCATTTCAGGGTCTGTTCCATCAACAATTTGCGCTACTAACCTCTTAATAAGAGCATCTTCTCCATTTTCATCAATGCTTTTTGCAATTTCTTCTAATGGCAAAAGCCCTTTCTTTTCCGCAAAACTAATTAAAAAGTCATCCCACAGTTTCATGGCATCTTCTGTAGGAATAGAGCGTTCATATACATCTCCAGCAATCAGAATTCCGTCAGGATGTTCTTCGTTAACAATAGCTAGTATTTTTTCAAAATATACTTCTGGTCTTCTATCATTGAGAATTCATTTACCCGTTTGCCTAGGTGCAAATCCGAGATATGTAGTAATTTCATATGCTTCCTCTTCCTAATGTGATTCTTTCTTTACTAAATAATTATGCTTTAGACTCCATTGTGTCTATAATACTATCATTCATTTCATCATAGGCTCTCCAGTACTCTTTCCTAATATTTAACCCCGTATATAAGAAACACTGTTTTATTTTTTCCATGACCTCATCCGAACTGTAACCTGTAAACTTCTTTATGGACTCGTCACTTATTGAAACAATCTGATGTGCTGCAATATTCCTTACTTTTTCTTCAACATCTCTTAGACTCTGCACGGAATCATTCAATTTTTTATTAGTTGATTCACATAGTATTATTTCTAATAGATGTACTGCTGCAACTGGAGTATTCTTCTTAAAATTAGGCCATCTTTTAACTAAAATTTTTTCTATTTTCGAATTCTGTAGTCCTTTTTCACTCCACCTTAGTATATTGTGTGAATCTACACTTGTATATCTAGAAATATCAATTTTAAATTCATGCTTAAGAATCAATTTATATATATCAACAATTAATGGAGAAATAGCTCTTACAAAATCAGCATAATCTCCTTTGCGTCTCTTTATGTCAATATTTAATGCATACTCAAAACAACTAAATGCTTCATCATGTGTTATCGGAAATCCGGAAATACTGCACTCTTTTTTTAATCTTATCAGACTATTTCTATCTAATTGTAATCTATAATAAGCAATCTTTATCAGCTTGTAATAATTTGCGGATACCTCACTAGGTAGTTTTTCAGCCGCAATCATCGCAGCCTTATAATCATATTCCCTTATTAATTGCTTAATTATCTCCTCTTGTTTTATAACAGATAATGATGGACATTTTACTTCTTCACACCTATTGATAGCGTTAGGACCATTATCTTCATTCAACTCCCATAAGGTGACGACATCATAATTATCGTGATTATGATTATTCATTTTTCTCAATGGCGTAGATACCTGAATCATTTTATAATTATATTCGCCCAAAGTAGCCAAAACAAGCAGACCACTTTTCATAGCCGGAGTTCCTGATGAAACATTCAAATATATACTATCCGATAGGCTATTATTAGTAATTATCTCCTGAATGCACTTTGAAAAGTCTTGATAAAAAAGGTCAAATTGATGTACACTTTCCAGTTCATTTCTTTCTATCTCATAAATCTCTATTTTTTTACCTTTCATTTCTGCCAACCGGTTGATGCAATATCTATATCTATCGTCCTTATCTTGTAATTCCAACATTTCCTTAGACATATACAAATAAACTACATCAATATCATAATTCCTTATGATGTGAATTAAAGAACCATCTCTGAAATTGTCCTGCGATACAGGATCTGTTCCACCCACCGGTGAAAATAAGATATTTTTCGCCATAATAAACCATCCCTTTCAAATAACAATTACATCTTCTTGTTCCGGAGTTTTATCCGTTCCCCATTTATAAACCAAATTCTTCCCAGAAATACGATACACTCTTATTGAGTCACATGTATCACAATACATGGGGATTTCTTTTAACAATTGCTCAAATTTACGCTCAGATACTTTTATCTCAAATCCCGATTTTTGCACTCTATCACCATATCCTAATAGCAAATTTGAAAACTTAGTCCTTTTCTTATTATCAACTATGTCGTAGATTATTAGAGCGTATACCTTCTTATTCCTTGCAACCTCATATCCAATAATTCTATCAACTGACTCTGCTTCATCAATTTTATGTCTACTATTCTTCATACTATGGATATACTCTTTCACATCTATGTTGTTATTTCTAGAATATCTACGAAGCACCACAATCTGATTGTTGATTTTTTCACGAATTATTATTTTTGCCAATTGAAGAGAAAAACGAAACAGGGACGCCATCTTCCATGCATCTAACTATACATTGAGAAGTAAGCTGACTTTTTCCAATCACAACTATCCCATCAACAGTTTCAATTGGAAGCGACCTCATCATTCCATCTCTATACTTTAGAGTAAGTCTGTTCTTCTCAATACCTATAACAACTCCACTTTCACTCACATAAATAAAACTCATTTTACGCACTTCCCTGACACGCATCATTTACGATTTAAGTAAATTCTCTTTTTATTATAAAAAAGACGCCTATTCCAGCGTCTTATTAAATATCTAATCCCAAAACATCTCTAACTTCTTTTTAACCAATCGTTTCTACCCATTTTATAGTTACGTCGTATATACTCTTTATACTATCTTTCCTAACAATTTTAGATGGATAATACCTACACTCTGCCTCCCACTGAGTTATGACATATGCCTTGTCACGTATCAGCTTAGGGATTTCAATATCTTTATCATATTCATCACATGACTGTATAAGCAATTGAATGTCATGCCCCCACAGATTTAATCCTTCAATCTCAGCACAAAGCTTAATTGTCTTCTCAATTGCTTGTTGCATATGATATGCCGCTTGCAACCTTAATGCTTTCTCTTTGTCTGCGTAATAGCTTTTCACTATCTGTAAGTCAGCCATAATCATAAGCTTATACTGCTTTTGCTCTTTGGTCATATATTAATACCCCATCCTTTTCTATTTGCTTCCACAACATGCTCTTTCTTATTAATCTGGTATCGCGTTTCCCGCCATAAGCTAATACATCAAATGATCTATTAAAACTATTACTTAATTCTTTTCTAAAATCTTTATAGCGTTTACTTGTACATAGTTTATCAGTGGTCATCTTTAATTCTTTAGCTTCAACATACAAATCTATATCTGAACCTTCCCTTACTTCTCCTCTAGAAACAGATCCAAATAGTATAACCACTCCCAAAATATCAGCGTATTCAAGGCATATACTTTTTAATTTTTCTATAATATAACCTCTTTCTTCCATAGCAGTCACCTCTTATATGTCAATTATAACATCTTTTTTTCATGTATATATAAAAAAATATATATTAAACACCATAATTTGCTTGCTCCAATGAAACCTTAAATACGATAACAAAAATAATTCCATCTCCTTTCGGAGTTTCTATTTCCTAACCTATTAATGGACAGATGGCAAGCTTTTACAAAATGTTTCCATCTCCTCTCGGAGTATCTATTTCCTAATCTTGATTACTGCGGTGATAATGCATATGTAAAAAAGTTTCCATCTCCTCTCGGAGTATCTATTTCCTAATAAATTCTCAGGAACATTGAAAATTGAATATAGTGTTTCCATCTCCTCTCGGAGTGTCTATTTCCTAATACACTTGATGAAGCAATAAAACACGCAGATGAAGTGTTTCCATCTCCTCTCGGAGTATCTATTTCCTAATACGGCAACGGCAACGGCTACGGCTACGGATGTTTCCATCTCCTCTCGGAGTATCTATTTCCTAATTCAGAAAGTGAGGTAAAAGAATGACAAAAGAAGAAGCGCTTCCATCTCCTCTCGGAGTACCTATTTCCTAATAGGTTTTGTAGTATCTATTATTTCAATGTTTAGGTTTCCATCTCCTCTCGGAGTATCTATTTCCTAATAACAAACATGGTATCAAATCAAGAACATTGGCAAGTTTCCATCTCCTTTCGGAGTATCTATTTCCTAATGCTAGAGTTAGGGAGACAGAGAAGGGAGCAGAATGTTTCCATCTCCTCTCGGAGTATCTATTTCCTAATTGGTAGTAAAACATTTGGAAATTTTAATAGAGGCGTTTCCATCTCCTCTCAGAGTATCTATTTCCTAATACCACCCTCGCAACGCCTTATTAATTCTTTGCTAAATTTGCACTTTGCGTCGCAAAACAATATTTTATAGAACTCTCATAATAATGCATAATATAATAGTCCATAACACACCTATTTCCACCATCGGTTCAAAATCAATCAAACTCCCATGTACATTCACCCATATGATATATCGCACCTTGATATTTTGCAGCCTTGAGTATATGTGGAGATACTCCCAGCTTTTTATCTTTGTAGTGTCCGTGCTGGCGTGATACATTTGTTTTATCAAATATTTCTACTGTTTTTTCTAAAGCGTCTTCCCCAAATAAAGGATAAATATCAGTCTTAGAAATAAAGCCTACACCTCCACCAAGATATATCGTATTATCAGCACTTGCCGGTATATTACGAAACTTTAATTTAAAAACATCATCATACATATTACTAAATGTAGTAATTGCCTGTTCTATATCTTCGGCGGAATACTTACATAACTGCTCATCAATTGTGATGCTGAAATTAATATCCACTCCCGGTTTAATACATTCTCGTAAAACATTAAGGTTTTTTTGTGTTCCATCAATATGATATTCAAGCCTTTGACAAAGAACCATATCTTCGTTACACTGTGGTATTGCATCGCTTACCCTTATACCTGCAAAGCAATCATTAACAGCATCCCCTATCCTTTCTTCTTTTCTTTCTAATGTATTTAGGATTTTTGCTTCAAGCATAGCTTGCTGATTCTTTAATAAGAAGTTCCTTTTTCCGCCTTTCTTTATAGCTCTACTATAATCATTTCTGTTATCAATATAATTATTAGGTGCCTTCAATAATTCATATGCGAGTATTATATTTCGTAGCATTCCTTTGATAGAACTTCCCGGCACATAAGGCAGACCGTAGGCATCTCTCATGAATTCCATAACAGTGATATTCGATAGTGCAGTATCACTGTGTTTTATCTCATATTTATAACAATCTTTTATACTATCTAGTGATACATTATTATCTTCTAGCCAACTTTTTAGATCCGATTGCCTTGGTTTTGCCAAAAAATCATCAAATCTCTTAATCTTTCCTATTTTCTTTATATAATTATATAGCTTAAATTGGTCAATAACATGTATTTTCTCATTATCAAGTATATATTCTTTCTTGCTTATCTCTTTTCCGGAACCTATAAAAACCGGACCTATGGTATGAATTGTAACATTATGTTTTTTTAAATACTCTTTCATGCTATACTCCTATAAATAATGGTTTCCCATACCTATACACCGGATGATTACCACCTGTCGAGACATCATATATATCCCCCTCGAATCGAGTTACAAAACAAGAACCTGCAGAAAACATATATAAATCTTTTTTTCTCAAGTAATTATCGGAATAGTTATATGATTCTACAAAACCACTTCTTTTCTTCACCATATATGAAGCGTCTTTCATACATTCCTCAACCTCATTTGCTCTTGGCAATGAAATAGAAAGCGTTATATACTTATCCGATTCTTCTTCTATACACCTACTTAGAACCTCCGGCATCTTACCATTATCTATTTCAAACCTCCCCATTCCTGATGAACGCTTTCCTCCTAAGCCCGAATAAGATAAGCCCTTCAGCAAATCATAGAAGAAATCCTTAATCTCCTCATTTTCGTATCCATATATAATATACAATCCAGCTTTTTCTTTAAAACTGTATCTTCCCACACGATAGGGCATACTATTCTCATTTCCTCGAATGGATGCAGATGTCTTTGCCATACTACTACCCAGATTATCTTCTAATTCCAGCTCCTTAGTTGGATCCAATTCTCCGCTTATATACTCTTCCCACATTGAAGCAGCAACATATTGCATTTTCTTATATTTCTTCTTTTTCGAAGAGTCCTCATCAGATTGAATGCTGATATATGGTTTTGGCATAAAGTATTCTTTATCGTAATACGGAAAAGCGTCTGATATAATTAGTTTACCGCTCTTGACCATTGAGTATAAGTAACCTAATTCATTATCTCCTCTTTTTACAGCTTCTATACAAAGTGCCGAGAACAAAGTATCTGCACAAAATGAGTTGTTCGTTCTCTCTAATGAGCGTTCTCCAAAATGTACTCCATAAGGGAAGCTCAATTTGTATATATCATAAAACATATATTATCTCCTTAATTAGCTATATGTGCCTGTAAGGTCTCATTACATTTATTAATTATTGATTCATCAATTTCACCAACAACCACTTCAGCATATACATCCTTGAAAAGCACCCTACCATATCCTCTCGAACCACTTCCTCCTAAATAATCATATTGCAGTAATTGCATTCCTTCAGCTAATAGTTCCATGTCTTCTATAACATCTTTTTCTTCTTCAGCTTCATACATTATGTCCAACTTGAATTCAGACCCCCTAACTGCACGCTCAATTTGACGAGGGGTTGCAACCGCCGTTGCCCTTCTAATGCTATTTTCGAATTTTACTTCCGTAAGACTCTGTAATCCCATTTTCCTTAATTCATCTTGGTTGGATAATATCATATCTGAAAATAGAAAACGGCTCTTATGAATATTATTTTGTTTTGCACTTCCAAACACTCTTGTAATTCTTGGATTGTCATCATCTGGCTGTACTACAGTATCATTGTACGCCTTAGCAAGCAGTGTACGCATCTTACCCTTAAGTGAAGACCCGGGAATCATAGGTAAATTAGTACTTACATCTCGAATAATAGGTGAATCCACTGCACCTATTGCCGCAAAGGCTGGTGAACCTCCTATATGCATTCCTGTTACAACTTCAATGCTTCCTGTTATCTGAATTTTACTATACATATTTTATTTTCTCCTTATAAATCTTTTCCCCTATAGTACCTATGGTACGCTATTAGCGACTCCATATATCTGTTGAACAATATGTAGTTCTTTTTTTCATCTCCAATCTCATTTAATATATCCAGCAGATTGGCCTCTTCCACAAAAGCTCTCACTTTAGGATCTCTACCACATTCATAAACGAACCTCATTCTTAAATATTCTATGCGACCTATAACTTCATCATCTAATTTGTCTTCTTGCATAAGAATGACATTATTATATATATCTGCCGACATCGCTAAGAGGTTCCTAATCTTAGAAGTTGTAACCATTATTGGGTCGCCATTTTTTGTTTTCTTTGCCTTTAGCGTTAAACGTTTTATTGCATCTTCAGCTTTTCTTACACAATTCTTTTCATCAATTGTCTTCATTCTACTCATCTTCCCCCTCTCTTTTTCTATTCAAATAGACATACAATTCAATTGCTGTTTTTAGGTGTCTGCAATCTCTTTCATTTTTTGCCCAATTAATCATACTTTGAGAAAACTCTTTAAACAGTTCCTTCAACTCTTTAGTAGCATCTTTTTCCGGTTCAAGACGAGATAATGTATAAATGAACCTAGCAAAGTTAATATTATCACCTTGTCCTCTTATAAGCTCTAACAGCTTATATAAAAGTGCATTACCGTGTTCAGTTTTATTATTTGACATATACCTTGATATCAAACTAAATTTTTCGCCAAGTACCGTACCAATAAATTCATCCCACTTATAAGTACCATCACTTACCTTTTCTTCTTTACCATCAACCATAACTATGTGTCTACATCCATCCGGCATAAGGGTGATTCCATCTTTTCCATCCAGCTTCTTAGATTCATCAACTAACTTTTCTACCTCTCTTGAACTAACACTTATAGGGTATCCGTCGTCATATATACCGATTCCCGCCGAAATAGTAAGTGTATTTTCAGAAAATCTTTTGAAGTATTCATGTAAATCAATAGCAAATTCTATTATCTCATTCCATGAACCAACAACGAATACATCGTCTCCTCCAGAGTATACTATTGTTGCATTTCTTCTTTCCTTCTTCTCCCCGTCAAAAGTAAAGCTTGGTTCATTAAGTATTTTGTTAATATGTAGCTTAAAAAACAAAGATAGTTGTCTTGATAAAGTTGCTGTCCTCGATAAAGTAACATACCTATCATTATTATCTGTATTCTTAAAACCGCTTACAAAAGCGCGTCCGAGATTATCTACATCTGCACGAAGTATGCCTAGTCGTTTTACCCCTTTTGAACTACTAGAAAACTCTTCAAATGTTGCCTTTGTCGTGTAATCACCCACCCATATCTTAGTTGCAACATCTTTACCGGTATATGCTTTATTTTTACTATATGCCCTTATAAAACTATAATTATTTTTGATTTTTTCTTTTAACGAATCATCTGTATCCCAATCCAAGCCGTTATTTACAGGAAGTGGCAAATTGTTCTCCGTCTCCTCAACAACCGAAAAGAAATCTGAATACAATACTTTTGAAGAAAAATTTTCTAATGAAGCACATACTCTACATTTTCCTTCTTCATTAAGCACATCTATTCTTTTACACACTTGACATTCTCTAGAATAATCATCATGTCTACGATTGTTTAGTTCAACTACCTTCTTATATGAATATCTGTCAAGTTTTTTTCTTGATATTATTTTTGACACATTTTTAAATATATCTTCATAACTACCCTCTGGATTATTCTTCAGGTCATTCGCCGAGCACTCTTCATATCCACCTGCAAGATACAACTCTATATCAAATTGTTCTAATAACCAGTTATTTATCCTATCTAAATAATTATCAAATATTTCTTTGACTCCATCAGTATTTGGTAAAATAAGATAACAATGTCCTCCGCCCGAATATAATATATTCGTCCTAGACAACCCTAGTTCCTCCAACAATCCATCAATTATATGTTCCATCATTATTTCAAGATAAAATGATCTTGCCCTCAGATTTCTTAATGCATTTTTGGACGGAATAGTATATATAAAATTCTGTATTCCTGAAAAATCAAATGACGCAAGTAAATAAACTTTTTCATCGTAGAAACTTTCACTGTCTTTGACTAATAACTCTTTATAATTAGTATCTCCTCTGTCACTGATATAATCTAGAATACAGCTTGACAAGGCGGATGTAATCTTAACATGATCAAATAATGATATATCAGGCACTTCCTTCTTAGATGTTGATGATGGAACGAATGACAGATTAGCCTCCATAACTTCCAATAAAGAATTTACATACTCCTTAGTCAAAGATATATTCTTCAAATTATCCTTGATATTGTCATTAATTACAGCATATTGTTCTCTTGTAAATTCTTTCTTCTCACCCATAGGATAATTAATTCTATCTTCAACATTAAAACAATATGGTGAATAATACATATTACTTTTATTTCCATTAAGTAGATTAAACACCGGCTGCGTGGGGGTATGTATCTCAAATCCCTTTTCTTCTTCATCCTTAGCTCGTCTATCAATTGACGCAGCAACATTATCAGCAAAATAAACAATATACGCCAAGGAATCATCCTTAATATCAGCATTCTTTAATGCCGCACCATGATGATACCTGACGCAGTCCAATATTTCTTTATTATCAACATTAAGCTCTTCTTTAAGAAATCTGTAACCTATCTGACTATGTGTGCTACCATCTCCACCTTCACGATAAAGAACTTTTCCTATATCATGTAGCATACCTCCTAGTGTCAGCTCAAGTTGTCTATCTGTCATTTATCTTTCTCCTTCTCGATTATTCTTATAGCACCCATTCCCATTCCAGTCTTAATCCCTATGCCTGAGAATTCTCCGTATCGAAATAGCATTCTGGCATAGCTAGCCATCGTATTAGTGCCATAAAAACGAATTGATATCTTTCCTACAAACCCCGGAATATTTCTTCCCTCCATTGGAAATATAGATGAAAACAAGTTATATGAAATTATTTGACTGTTATAAGCTAATTCATCAAGCGTCTCCTCATCTATCATATTGTCATTTCCGGCAATTGAACTATATTTCATCATTAAACTCTGATATATAAGCCTTAGATCCGGTGTAATGTTATACCTTCCTCTTTGTTTAAAAGCCGTTAGTGTTCTAAACTCAATATTTATCGTCTTGTTAATATTTGCATCATAAAATTCATCTAACAATGATTGCAACTTGATGTGTTGTATTTGCTTTTCTCTAATTGTAACTTCTATATTCCCATTATGTATGTTAAAAGTATTAAAAGCTTTGTTTGATAATGGAACAATAACATTATCGTATGCATCCTCATTCAAAGTATTAATGCGCCAATAAGCGGTATCATTTTCAAAAAAAATATATTGACTATAGGGGTGCAATTGTTGTTGATGAAGAAAATCCCCATATTCATCTGAAATATTCGCAAACATTACACCTTGAAAATCTGATGCTTTTTTATAATTCAATCCATCTGCTTCAAGCCTCATTGTGAGACTAGCTAAATTATTATCCATATTCTTTACAATTCCTACGTTATAACATTCCAGTAGATATTATAACATAATCCAAACATAAAATAACCTATCTGATATTTAATCATAACATGATAATTATTATTATACATTTAACTTATAGTTAAATGACATATGCATATTACAATGATATAATTTAGCCATAATTAAAAATCCTCATAGGAAGATTGCATTGTATATGGTTATTCCCTCTAGGAGTCTATCCTTTGGGAATAATGATGAAACCAATGTATTTTTTTTATTTTAAGGAGGATTTGCTATGTTATTCAAACCAAACTTCAAAGACAACCAAAAAGGCTTCGAATTCGCCCTCTATATGATGGCATCCGACTACTTCGCATCCGCTAAGTGTCACAGCAAGGCTGTGGAAAGTAAACTTAGTATTTGTTATCACGAAGAACCACAGAAACTTCAATATGAACAGGAAGACCTCGTCTTATCCTATATGGACAGACTTGTAAGGATTCTACCGAAAGAAGTCTTCGCCGAGAACGTTATCGTTCTAATGCGAAAGCAATATTGCTCTAATAGAACTCAGATAACGTTTAAGGGCGAACACTTCACCTTGCATCTGTTATGCGACAACAAGACCAAACAAATCGCTCATAAACTAACACAGCATTCTTAGCTTTCATAAATTGCAATTACGGAGTAATGGGGCGATTAGACCAGTTTGCTCCGTAGTTCTGCGACATAATTCATTCTTCATGATTAGTATATTACGGTGCAACGGTCTAATTATCCCTCTTTGCTCCGTAGTTTTTCAACAGAAGCTGATCATTATGTTCCAAATACTACGGGGCAAATGTTGATTTGACACCCTTTGCTCCGTAGTTATGTGTCTCCTGCATACTCGCATAGTTATTAAACTACGGAGCAAAACATAATTACATACTCATTACTCCGTAATGGAACAATAATTCCTAAAAGAACA
>AUXO012240046.1_pt1 | contig 11699 bp, 7 predicted proteins | sample 768731 | NCBI WGS metagenome assembly AUXO01 (sample SAMN02715735, study PRJNA202380) | gut metagenome | biome: sheep rumen | host: Ovis aries | place: New Zealand: Palmerston North | reverse complement strand
TTAGGTGAAAGAGCATTATTACAAGTAATGCCAGATGAAAAAGAATTCCCATACACTGTTAGAGTTGTATCTGAAGTTCTTGAATCAAATGGCTCATCAAGTCAAGCAACAATCTGCTCAGGTTGTTTATCATTAATGGCTGCAGGTGTTCCAATTAAAGCTCCAGTAGCAGGTATTGCTATGGGCTTAATCACATCTGAAGATGGTAAGAAATATACAATTCTTACAGATATCCAAGGTCTAGAAGATCACATGGGTGATATGGACTTCAAAGTAGCTGGTACTAGAAATGGTATTACAGCATTACAAATGGATATCAAAATCAAAGGTGTAACTGAAAAGATTCTTAAAGAAGCTCTTGAACAAGCTAGAAAAGCAAGAATGGAAATTCTAGATGTTATGGAAGAATGTATTCCAGAACCAAGATTAGAATTATCTAAATATGCTCCTAAGATTTCTATCATGCATATTAACCCAGATAAGATTAAAGATGTTATTGGTAAGGGTGGCGAAATGATTACTAAGATCATTCAAACTGCATCTAACGTTACAGACGTTAACGATATAAATGCTGTTAAAGTTGACTTACAAGATGACGGTACAGTTCTTATCTATCATCAAGATCAATCAATTATTGATAAAACAAGAGATATGATTGAAGAAGTAGTTAAAGAAGTAATCCCTGGTGAAGTATATGTAGGTAAAGTAACAAAAGTTGAAGACTTTGGTTGTTTCGTAGAATTATGGAGTGGTTGTGAAGGTTTATGCCATGTTTCTAAACTTGCTTGGGAACGTGTTGAAAAAGCTTCAGACATGTTCAAAGTTGGCGATGAAATAATGGTTAAAGCTGAAGGCTACGATAATCGTGGAAGATTAAACTTAAGTAGAAAAGATGCTATTCCAAAACCAGCAAACTTTGATGACAAAAAAGATAACAAAAAAGACGACAAAAAACCAGCTAGAAAGACTACTAAAAAAGAAGATAAATAATACAAAAAAGGGTTCACAAATGTGAATCCTTTTTATCTGTACATTTTAAAATGTTGAAATTTTCAACATTTGGTGGTATTATTTATTTGAGGTGAAGTAATGCAAAGATTCGACTCAATTAATGTTGGCGAAGTCTTGCGTAAAGCAAGAGAAAACATAGGTCTCACTCAAGAAGATATTGCTGCTAAACTAAACGTTGGAAGAGACGCAATAATTAGAATAGAAAAGGGAACTAGAAAAGTAAGTGCTGAGGAACTTCATGAACTAATGACAATTTATAATATCAGTATAGAAGACATCTTACTTGATGAAGATACTACTAATATTGGCGAATATAAAGGTATTATCCTAGCTGGTGGATCTGGTACTAGATTATATCCTATTACCAAAGGTGTAAGTAAACAATTACTACCAGTATATGATAAACCAATGATTTATTATCCACTATCAGTCTTAATGCAAGCAAGTATTAAAGACATCTTAATAATAACAACAGAAGAGGATCAAGCTTATTTTAAAAAGCTACTAAAAGATGGTAAACAATTTGGTATAAATTTAGAATATGCTGTTCAACCAAAACCAGAAGGTCTTGCTCAAGCATTCCTGATAGGTGAAAAGTTTATTGGTGATGCTCCATGTGCAATGGTTCTAGGAGATAACATCTTCTATGGTAATGGTTTAACAAGAGAATTACATCAAGCAATAAGAAATGCTCATAATGGTATTGCAACAATCTTCGGTTACGAAGTAAAAGATCCTGAAAGATTCGGTATCATGGAATTAGATAAAGATAATAATGTAATTGGTGTCGAAGAAAAACCAGCAGAACCAAAATCAGATTATGCCATTACAGGTTTATACTTTTATCCTAAAGGTGTATCTAAAATGGCTAAAAAGATTAAACCATCTGCTCGAAACGAACTAGAAATAACATCACTAAATGATCTATACCTAAAAGATAAAAAACTTAAAGCAAGATTACTTGGTGAAGGTTATTCATGGTTTGATACAGGAACATTTGAATCATTATTAGATGCATCTAATATGATTAAAACTGTTGAAGAAAATAGAGATGCTGTCATTTGTTGTCCCGAAAAGATAGCATACGATAACAGATGGATAACAAAAGAAGAATTAAAAGAGAGTGCTAGTGAACAAGCTAAAAACACATATGGAAAATATTTAGAAAGAATGGTAAATAATAATGGAAAAATATAAAAACTTAACAATAACAAAAACAAACGGATTAGATTGTTTAATAGTAAACACAAGAAGATTTGGAGATGCTCGTGGCTTCTTCGAATCAGTAACTAAAGCTGAACAAAAACATCTAGGTTTTAAAGAATTTCATCAATTTAGTGATTCAATGAGTGGTAAAGGAATCCTAAGAGGATTACATTACCAAGAAGATCCTTACTGCCAAGCTAAAATGGTAAGATGCGTAAGAGGTAAAGTTGTTGATATCGTTAGAGATGTTAGAAAAGACTCTCCAACATTTGGTGAAACAGTTGCTGTTGAACTTACTCCTGAAAACGGAACATTCTTATATGTTCCAAGAGGATATGCACATGCTTACTTAGCTCTAGAAGATAATTCATTATTTGAATACTTTGTTGATAATGAATATAACACTAGAAAAGAAGGCGGTATATCTTACAAAGATCCAGAAATGGTTGTTAACTTATATACTAGAAAAAATGATGAAGAAGAATATACTTCTGAAAAATTATCAATCTATGATTTACTAGAAAAATACGGTATTGATAAACCATTAATTTCTCCTAAAGATGAAGAAAGAAAACCATTAAGTGAAACAGAAGTTAACTTTGCTAGAACACCTAGAAAATACTTAGTAACAGGTGTTAAAGGCCAACTAGGTTATGATATTGTAAAAGAACTTCGTGCTCGTGGTGAAACAGATATCCTAGCTCTTGATAGAGATGAAATGGATATAACTGATAAAGACCAAGTAATGAGTATTGTTGAAGCTTACAAACCAGACGTAATCTTCCATTGTGCAGCTTGGACATCTGTTGATAAAGCTGAAGAAGAAAAAGAAGCTTGTGAAAACGTAAATGTAACTGGTACTAGAAATATTGTTGATGCTTCAATTAAAGTTGGTGCAAAGATTGTTTATATGTCTACTGACTATGTCTTCGATGGTAAAAAAGAAGGTTACTATACTGAAGACGATAAAGTAAATCCACAAAGCGTATATGGTGCAACTAAATATGCTGGTGAAGAAGAAGTTAGAAGAAATCCAAACCACTTCATTACAAGAATTTCTTGGGTATTTGGTATCAATGGTAATAACTTCGTAAAAACAATGATTAAACTATCACAAAAATATAAAGAATTAAGTGTTGTAAATGATCAAATAGGAAGTCCTACTTATACAGTTGACTTATCTAAATTACTAGTTGAAATGGCTCATACTGATAAGTATGGAACATATAATGCAACTAATACAGGTTACTGTACTTGGGCAGAATTTGCTGAAAGAATCTTTGAAAAATATGGTGTAGAAGTAAAAGTAAATCATGTTTCAACAGATGAATACTACAAAGATAAACCACATGCTACAAGACCAGAAAACTCTAAATTCACATGGACTAAACTAGAAGAAAATGGTTTTGCTCTAATGCCTGAATGGGATGATGCTTTAGGTCGTTATATTGAAGAATTTAATGAAAGTACAGAAGGTAAACTTCTAGCTCTAAAGAGAGGTAACAATGAGTAAATTTCTAATAACTGGGGGAGCAGGTTTTATTGGAAGTAATTACTTACACTATGTAGTAGATAAATATCCAGAAGATGAATTCATCTGTCTAGATGCACTAACATATGCTGGTAATTATAATAATATAAAAGATTTAGAAGATAGAAAAAACTACCGTTTTGTTCATCTAAATCTTTGCGATAAAGAAAAAGTAGATGAACTATTTCAAAAAGAAAACTTTGATATTGTAGTAAACTTTGCTGCTGAATCACATGTTGATAACTCAATTAAAAATCCTAACTTATTTGCTGAAACAAATATTTTAGGAACAATGAACTTATTAAACGCTTGTTTAAAAATGAAAGAAGTTCATCCAATAACAAGATACCATCAAGTATCAACTGATGAAGTATATGGTGATCTACCATTAGATCGTCCAGATCTATTATTTACAGAAGAAACACCATTACATACTTCAAGTCCATACTCATCATCTAAAGCAGGTGCTGACCTTATGGTTATGGCTTACCATAGAACATTCGGTTTACCTGTAACTATATCTAGATGTTCAAATAATTATGGACCATATCAATTTCCAGAAAAATTAATTCCAGTAGTTATCTCTAAAGCATTAAAAAATGAACCAATTCCTGTTTATGGAAAAGGTGAAAATGTAAGAGATTGGATCCATGTTCATGATCATAATATTGGTGTTGATTTAATTGTTAGAAACGGTAAGAATGGCGAAGTGTATAACTTAGGTGGTCATTCTGAACGAAATAACATAACTATTGTTAAAACAATACTAAACCAAATGGGTAAGAGTGAAGATTTAATAACATATGTTACTGATCGTCCTGGTCATGATTTAAGATATGCTATTGATTCAACTAAAGTTGAAAGAGAACTAGGTTGGAAACTTTCATACACATTTGAAGAGGGTATTAAAGAAACAATTAATTGGTATTTAAATAATCAAGAATGGATTGATAACATTCTATCTGGTGATTATAAAAATGCTTATAAAGACTAAAAGGTATTACTAAGCTTAATACCTTTTTTCTTTTCTAACGAAGTTATAAATAGTATAATTAAATAGGTGATACTATGTTTTACATATTTCTTATATTAATAATATCTTTAGTAGTATTCTTAATAACTGTCTTTATTGAATTAAGAGGTAAATATAGAGATTTCATGAATACTTATTTTGATGGTATGTCTTTTAAAGAAGCTTGTGAAAAAACTAAATTAGAAGCTGAAGAAACGCCATTATCTATTGCTGGTATGGATAGAATATATGTACCCGAAATAACTAAAGACTTTCCTGACTTAAATATTGATGAATTAAAGTCTATGGCTGAAATGAATCTTAATAACTTCTACCTAGCTATTAATAATAGAGATACTAAAGGTATCTTATGCGATAAAGTAATATCTAGTGCTAAAACAATTATTGATAGTACACCATCAGATACTAAGTATAAAAACTTAAGTATTCATAAAGTAACGATAACTAAATATCAAAAGAAGAAAAATGTAGCTACTATCGAATTAGCGGCTTCTTATGAATATGTTATTGATAACGGTAAAAAGAGAGAAAAACAACAAAAGAGATGTCGTATAGAATTCATCTATGTTATAGATGAAAAAGGTGTAATAAGTGAAAAGAATGGTTTATTCTTAAACTGTCCAAACTGTGGAGCACCAGTAGCAAGTGTAGGTACAATTAAATGTTCATACTGTGGAACTGGCATAGCAGAACTAATAAAAAGAGTATGGATTTTAAATGATATTGATAAATACTAATTCACACTAATGTGTGAATTTTTTTATTGTGATATAATATAATAGAATAAAGAATAGCAAGGTGATTATATGACAAAATATAGATGTAAAAACTGTGGTTACATATATACAGATGAAGATGATTATAACTTTCTTACTAACTGTATAATGTGTGAGGGACCTAAAAAAGATATCTCATTATGGAATGCTAAAGAAGGATTCTATGATGAAGAAAAGAAAAAGAAAAGAGTATGGGTATCAGATATAAATCCATCTATTCAAAGAATAGATAACTTATGTATCGATTGTGGAATGTGTCAAAACATATGCACAAACATAACTAACATATCATACGATAAACAACTAGCTAGTAATCCAATATGTATTAACTGTGGTCAATGTGTAATGCATTGTCCAACTAAAGCATTAGTACCTAAATATGATTACAAAGAATTATTAAATTACTTAAATGATACTAATTACTTTGTAACTATATCTGTTGCTCCAGCAGTAAGAGTATCAATTGGTGACTTATTTGGTTTACCAGCTGGTTCATTTGTTGAACATAAACTAGTTTCAGCTTTACGTGCATTAAAATTTGATGCTGTATTTGATTTAACATTTGGTGCTGATATGACTATCATGGAAGAAGCAAGTGAATTAGTTGAAAGAATAAAGAGTAAAAAAAACTTACCTCAATTCACATCTTGTTGCCCAGCTTGGGTTAAATATTGTGAAATGTTCCATGATGACTTATTAGATAACTTATCAACTACTAAAAGTCCAATAAGTATTCAAGGTACACTAATAAATACTTACTACCAAGAACTAAATAACATACCAAAAGATAAAATAATAAATGTAATGGTAGCTCCTTGTGTTGCTAAAAAGATGGAAGTAAAAAGAAGAGAACTTCCAGGCATGGATTATGTTATAACTGTTCAAGAACTAGCACTAATGCTTCAAGAATGTGAAATAGACTTTAATAGTTTAAAAGATTCTGACTTTGATCCATTACTAGGTAAAGGCTCAGGAGCTGGTGTAATCTTTGGTACTAGTGGAGGTGTTATGGAAGCTGCTCTTCGTGCTGCTTATTACTTCATAACAAATAAAAAAGCACCAAAGAAATTCTATAACCTAGAAAGTGTTAGAGGCATCTCTGGTATAAAAGAAGCAGAAATTGAAATAGGTGAATATAAATTCAAAGTAGCTGCTGTTGAAGGTATGAAGAATGTGGAAGAAATTCTTAAACATAAAAAAGATTATGCCTTCATCGAAGTAATGAATTGTGAAGGCGGTTGTATTGGTGGTGGAGGTCAACCATTGCTACCAATACCTCAAGTAAAAGCTAACTTAGAATCTCGTAAAAATTCTTTATATCAAAATGATGCTGAATCAAGTATTAGAGTAGCTTATGAAAATCCAGATGTTATAAATGTATATAAATATTATTTAGATCATCCATTAAGTGAAAAAGCAGAGAAACTATTACATACTCATTACCATTCAAGAGCTAAAGCGGTAAAACTAAGAAAAGAAAAAAAGACTGATTAATGATCAGTCTTTTTTATATCTAATACAGTAACATGTTTTCTATACATAAAATCAATATAATGTAATATACCAGAACTAACACTAAACTTAGTAATAGCGTCATGAATATATCCATCTTTTATTTTATATACTTTTCCTTGGCAATAATCTGAAAACCATTTCTTAACTGGATTTATTAAACTTCTATTAGTTTTAAAATTACTATTTAATAAATGAGTAAAGAAATAAGGTAGTGTACCATTATGCATATGACCACTTAATACTAGATCACACTTATTAAGTTCAGAATCAGGATTATTAGCTAAATAATTATATATTTGATATGGAGAATGAATAAGAAGTACATTATAATCATTCTCGTCTAATTTAACCTTTAAATCACTTATTTCTTCAACTAACTTATTATAACTTTCATTAGTTGTTTCATAATAATCAAATGAAGGATTAAAACCATAGAAACATATATTACCAACTTTAAACTTACTATCTTCTAATAAATGTAAGTTAGGAATAGTATCTAACATTTCTCTTAAATAAACATTCTTAACAGCATACCATGACCAAGCTTTACCTTGACCATTATCATGGTTACCGAAAGTAACTATAACTGGTGCAACCTTACTTATATTTAAAAAGAAATCTCTTAATTCTTCTAAATTAGAATAACTAGCTTGATCTACAATATCACCAGGTATACAAATATAATCTGGTTTAGCATAAACAATTTCATTATATAAAGTATCAAATATTTTAGTATTAAATCCTGGATGAACATAATGAATATCAGAGAAAACAACTATTCTAATATCTTTATCAATCTTATTACTAAAGAATTCTTCTGTATGCATAATAAAACTCCTAACATTGTCTTATTCATTTTACCTTAATATGCAAATAACTTCAAGTTGTATGACCCAATGAAAAAAGAAGACTTTACATCTTCTTTTTTATTATTCGTTAGAATTATCACCATCAGTAGTTCCAGTTTCAGGTGCAGGTTCTTCTTTTGGAATTGGTTTACATTTAGTGTCTGAACCACTTTCAAATTCATAATCTTTCCAACATACACACTTACCAGCTACTACTGTAGCATTAGTACAACTAATTTCTTCTTTAGGTTCTTCCTTTTTTTCTTCTTTTTCTGTTTCTTTTTCTTTCTCTTTATCTTTATCCTTTTCCTTAGCTATACATTCTGCATATTCATCTTCATCCATCTCATCTTTATCACAAGTTTTCTTAGGTTGTGGAGTAGGAGTATCTCTAAGTGATCCATCACTTACATATAATGTGACAGATGAAACATTATTCATTAGAACACCAGCATGAACTGATTGTTCAATTACCATACCCTTAGGATCACTAGAAACCTTTTCTTCAAATGTACAATTAATATTATGTTCACTACAATACTTAGAAGCTTGTTCTTTATAATCTAAGATAAATGATGGCATTGTTTGTAACTTAGTACCTGTTGCAATACCATAACCAACTTTAGGTGTTTCATATTCTTCATTGAAACTAATACTAAATGTTTTAATATCTTTAGCTTTCTTTTTACCTAAGTTAATATTCATTTCATCTGTAATAGCATCAAGTGAACCTTGGTAATAACCTAAAGCACTTAAATATTGATATCCATTCCAAACTGGAAGAGAGTAGTAAGATAAGAATGTCTTAACAACTGATATAGCATTACCTGAACCCATCATTGATTTAGCAACATCATAGAATGATGACATTTGCTCAGGAGTCATATTAGTTTCAATATTTCTTGATACAGTATCAATTACTGTTTGGAATTCATCTAAAGTTTTTAATGATCTAACTTTAATAGCTAATGCTTCAATAATATCTTGTTGATGTTGATTACGTGCTATATCAGATACAGCATATAAATGTCTACATCTAGCATAAGCTAATGCTTGTTCACCATTAAGTGTTTGTTGACCAACATTCATACAAACTAAATCATTTTTACCATAAGATCTATTACTATTTTGTTCACATACCATATTATGGTGAGCAGAGTCGTAATCGAAATCAGGTTCTTCAACATTAACAGTAACACCACCAAGAGCGTTAACTAAATCAACAACACCTCTAAAATTAATCTTTACATAATAATCAATATCAATACCAGTTAACTTTTGAACTGTTCTAATAACACAAGATGAACCATAAGCGGCAGAACTATTAATCTTAGCATATCTATTATTGTTACAAGCGATAGGTACATACATATCACGAGGAATACTAAACATTGTTGCTGTTAAAGTATCTGGATTAAATGTAACTAATATTAATGTATCACCATTAAATGCTTGGTTTTTATTTAAACCATCAATTGTACTATCAACACCCATTACTAGAACTGTAAATGGTTCAGTTAATCTTTTTGATTTAGATGTATTTAAAATAGCAGTATCTTCATTTTCTCTTTCTTCACTATATGATTTAACAACATCTACTTTTTCTTCAATAGGAAGAGTATTACCATCTATAAAAGTTTGATTTTCAAAGTTAATAATGTAGTTACCTGAAACAAAACAACCATCAATCTTACCTTTATAAAGATCACTGATCATTTCCATATAATCTTCATAGTATTTAACTTTATTATCTAACTTTTCTTTTTCAATTAACTTATTAGCTAACTCGTGACCTTCTAAATCATCTTCTGTTTTAATCATACCAAGTAATGATTTATCATCTAATGTCTTACCCTTTAACATGATTAAATTAGTTGTATAAGTAATAGTTGTCTTATTCATTTGTCTCATAGTACCAAATGTTTTATAAATAAAATAAGATCCAACACCCATACCAGAAGTTAATATTAAAGTAATAATAGTAAGAACTATAAATGTTTTAGTCTTCTTTTGAATCATTGTAACTAATCCACTAAGGATATATATTAAGCCCCAAATACTTAATATAACAATAGCAATGATTCTTATAGCAGTTTCAACACCAACTAAATGTAAGATGTTATAAATAAAGAATCCTAGTATTGGTAAATATAATAAAATTGATAAAAAGAAGAAAAACTTTTTAACAATTCCAACCTTCTGTAATTTCTTTCTTAAAACTTTCATAATATCACCTTATTTTTATCATTTCTTATTATATCAAAAAAAAGATAATTAATAAACCATAAAGCAAAAGAAAAAACCATTAATTTTCTTTACAATTATATACACCACTAAACACTACTTGACGTTAGGTAACGCCTTAAATATGGTAAAATTAAAGTGAGAATTAGTGCAAGAATGGAGGTTAATATGAAAAAGTTTATTAATAAAGTAGTATCTATAATGTTAATATGTAGTTTCATATTAACATCATTCGTCTATATCATCCCTAAAGTAAATGCTGAAACATCATACTATGCTGTTCTAACTGGTGATGCTGTAAATATTAGAAGTGGACCAGGAACTAACTATAAATCTTTAGGTATGGGTAACTCCGGTGCCACATTTGATTTACTACAACTTGAAAAAGTTGCTAATCAAGGTGGATGTGGAGATAACTGGTATAAAATAAGATATAACAATCAAGAAGGTTATGTATGTTCTAGTTTCACTAAAGTATTCTCTAAAGTAGTAGAAGAAAATAAAACTCCTACTAACAATTGTGAAACAGAATTAAATGCTGCTGGCTTCCCATCAACATATTGGGGTGCATTATGTTTACTTAAAGCACAACATCCAACATGGAAATTTGTTGCTAAAGATACTACAGTTGATTTTAGTACAGCTGTATTAACTGAAAGTTTAAATGGACGTAATAGAATAGCTAATAAACCATCATACTACTATCAACAATATGATGGCGTAACATATAATGCTGGTGGTTACTATACAACGGCAACGAGTGTTATTGCTTATTATCTTGATCCTCGTAACTTCTTAAATGATGTAAATGTCTTCATGTTTGAAGCATCAACATATAATACAACAATTACTGATGAGCAATACATAAATGCTCTAAAGCAAACATATGGTAATAGATATTTTGTTCAACAAATACCTGATCTACCACAATATATCTTAAACTCTTCTAAAGCATTACAAGTTAATCCTCTTTTAATAGCTACTAGAAACATGAATGAAATAGGTCAAGGTAAATCTAATTCAGGACCATATGCTGGAACACTTCAATCAGCTCTAACTGGTAACTATTCATTTAGATTTGGTTTAGTTGATGGTAATAACTACAATAACTACTACAACTTCTTTAATGTAGGTGCTTATGATTCATGTGCTGGTGATATAACAAGATGTGCTATGAATTACGCTTTCTCTAGAGGTTGGGGTATACCACAACAAGGAGCTTGGAATACAGAACCATCAAATGAAGAAAAAGCTGCTGGTCGTCAAGAATCAATTAATAAAGGTACAAACTTTATGAAGACTCACTATATTGATAATGGTCAAAACACATTATATACATTTAAATTTAATGTAACACCAACAAATGCAAGTTCTCGCTTTGCTAATCAATATATGACTAATATTCAAGCTCCATCTACTGAATCATCTACTTTATATAATGCTTATAAAAACCTAAATATGTTAGAATCAGCATTTATCTTCTATATACCAATTTATAGAAACATGCCTGCTGTAACTAAATTACCAACAAGTGA
>AUXO015204034.1_pt1 | contig 11701 bp, 9 predicted proteins | sample 768731 | NCBI WGS metagenome assembly AUXO01 (sample SAMN02715735, study PRJNA202380) | gut metagenome | biome: sheep rumen | host: Ovis aries | place: New Zealand: Palmerston North | reverse complement strand
TTTTTTCACATCTTTTCACAATAAAACGGGCATTTGGGAGTTATATATATGATAAATTATATGTAAGAACCCGAGAAAGACCTAAACATAGTGAACCAAGTGATACCCTCTGAAAATAAGTTTGTTGATGGTATGAATGGTGCCGAACGGCTGGTTAAGCGTGCGTTCGACATTGCTGCATCGTTTTGTGGGATGATTGTTCTCTCGCCTGCTTATCTTTACATATATCTGCGTCTGCGCCATCAGGGCGACGGTCCCGTAATCTTCCGTCAGGAACGTATCGGACTGGGTGGACGCCCCTTTCAGATTCTGAAGTACCGGACAATGCGCATGGACAGCGAGAAGGACGGCGTGCCCCAGCTGGCTGAGAAGTGTGACGATCATCTTACACCCGTAGGCAAGTTCCTGCGCGAGCATCACTTCGACGAACTGCCCCAGTTGTGGAACGTGCTTGTGGGCGATATGTCGTTTGTGGGTCCCCGTCCCGAGCGCAAGTACTTCATCGACCAGATTATGAAGGAAAATCCCGATTACGAATACCTTTACCAAATCAGGCCGGGCATCACCTCAATGGCCACCATCTACAACGGTTACACCGACACGATGGAGAAGATGCTCATCCGGTTGCAGATGGACCTCGAGTATCTGCAGAAGCGCAGCCTGTGGCTCGACCTGAAAATCATTCTCACTACAGTCCGTCTTATAGGTTATGGAAAGAAAATTTAATGCTATGCAAAGATACCTCCTTGCACTGGTGCTCATGATGAGCGCCGCTTGTGCTTATTCCCAGTCGATGAACGACGAACAGGTCATCCAGTTCGTGCAGAAGGAACAGGCTGCAGGGTCGAACCAGCAGTCGATAGTGCAGAAACTCTTGCGTAAGGGCGTGACACCCGAACAGTTGCGGCGCATACGTCGCAAGGTGGAGGCCGAACAGGGCCAGATGGGTGCAGTGGACCTGACGGGCAAGTCGAAGAACCAGACCGAAAACCGCCTACGCACCAACAAGGAGAAGGCCGAGGACCTGTATCGGCAGAAGCAGGGCTACATGGTGCGTTCCCAGCGCGAGAAGGAAGAGCAACGCTACCTGCCCCGCAAGGAACGTCAGGAGGCACTGAACGAGGAGATAGGTTTCATGGACATCGACTCGCTGGTCTATTACCAGAACATGTTTGGCCGTGAGGACGAGAACCAAGTCTTCGGTCGCAACATCTTCAACAACGAATACCTTACCTTCGAACCCAACCAGAATATGGCCACTCCGGCCAATTACCGGCTTGGGGCAGGCGACAACGTCATCATCGACGTCTGGGGCGCCAGCCAGGAGAGTTTCGAGGGCACCGTATCGCCCGACGGCTATGTGGTGATTGAGGGCATTGGCCCCATCAAGCTGGGCGGGCTGAGTGTGAGCCAGGCCACGGCCACGGTGAAGAGCCGTCTGGGGCAGTATTATCAGGGATGCAGCTTCAACCTGGCCGTGGGCGAGACACGAAGCATACAAGTGCAGGTCATCGGCGAAGTGCGCATGCCCGGCACCTACACCCTCTCGAGCCTCTCGTCCGCCTTCAATGCCCTGTATGCCGCAGGAGGTATCAACGACATCGGTACGTTGCGTAACATCAAGGTATATCGTAACGGCAGGCAGATAGCCACCATCGACGTCTATGACTATCTGCTCAATGGCAACACGAAGGGCGACGTGCGTCTGCAGGACAACGATGTCATCTCGGTTGACCCCTACGAATGCCTTGTCAACGTCAGGGGTAAGGTGAAGCGCCCCATGTTCTACGAGATGAAATCCACGGAGAGTGTCATGCAGGTCATTCGCGATGCAGGCGGATTCGCAGGCGACGCCTTCACCAAGAACGTGCGCCTGACTCGCAAGGCTGGCAACGAATACAGCATGCACACGGTGGACGAGTTCAAAATGTCGAGTTTCCTGCTGAAGGACGGCGACAGCATCTTTGTGGACAGTGTGCTGGCCCGCTTCAGCAACATGGTGGAGGTGCGCGGTGCCGTGAAGCATGCCGGACAGTTTGAGCTCGGCGGCGAGGTGCAGACCGTGAAAGGACTGCTGCAGGTGGCCGATGGCCTGAGGGAGGATGCCTTCCTGAGCCGCGCAGTCATGCATCGCGAAAAGGACGACCTGTCGCTGGAGATGATTTCCGTTGACATCGAAGGCATCATGGATGGCACCGTGGCCGACATTCCCTTGAGGAAGGGCGACGTGCTCTATGTGCCCAGCACCATCGACATGAAGGGCGAACAGACGCTTACCATCTCTGGCGAGGTGCTCTATCCAGGCGAATACCAGTATGCCGAGAACACCACGGTGGAAGACCTCATACTGATGGCAGGTGGACTTACTCCTGCGGCCTCAATGGCCAAGGTGGATGTCTATCGGCGCATCCAGGACTTCAAGGCAGTGAACAGCAGCGAGGTGAGTGCCGAGGTCTTCAGCGTGGCCCTTAACGATGGGTTCCGCTCGTCGGACAGCACCTGCGTGCTGATGCCCTTCGATGTGGTGGTGGTACGTAAGAGTCCAGCCTACAACGAGCAGCAGACGGTGCGTGTGGAGGGTTGTATCAACTTTGAGGGCGACTACGCCATGAGCACCAAGAACTATCGCCTCTCCGACCTCGTGCGCGACGCCGGCGGACTGACCAAGCTCGGCTATGCCAAGGGTGCCCGACTGACACGTCAGATGACCGAGGAAGAAAAGATTCAGCGCGAGAACTCGCTGCGTGCCGCCCAGATACAGATGTACGAGGAAGCCATGCAGAGCGAGAAACGCTACGACATGGATCAGGCCGACTCCCTGATGTCGCTGAAACTGGACATGGGTGAGACCTATCCCCTGAGCATCAACTTGCAAGAGGCCATCGACAACCCCGGCAGTCCTGCCGACATCGTCCTGCGCGAGGGCGACCTGCTCACCATCCCGCAGTACTCGAACACGGTGAAGGTAAGTGGCGAGGTGCTCTATCCTGTCAGCATGGGCTACATGAAGAACAAGCCCCTAAAGTACTACATCAAGCGTGCCGGAGGCTATGGATCCCGTGCCAACAAGAAGGGAGCCTATGCCATCTACATGAACGGCTCGGCAGAGAAAATCAATCGACACTCGTGGGGTCACAAGGACATTGAGCCGGGTTGCGAAATCGTGATTCCGACCAAAAAGCAGAAGAACCGCATGACGACGGGCGAGGTTATGGCCATCTCAAGTGGTGGTGCTTCGTTGGCAAGCGTAGTTGTGGCCTTGATAAGTATTTTGAAGAAGAACTAACTTAAGGGAGGTCTTGTCATGGAAGAAAGAAACAAAAGCGACCAGAAGATTATTGACTTGGGAAAGGTGTTCCATGCCCTATGGGCCAAGAAGAAACTCTTCTTCAAGGTATGGTTAGTGACCTTCATCCTTTCCTGCATCTGGATACTTCCCCAACCGCGTTTCTACAACAGCGAAGTGAAGCTGGCCCCTGAAATGAGCGGTGAGGATGCGGGCGGTCTCTCGTCCATTGCCTCGTCGTTTGGTTTCAACATCGGCGGCATCGGCGGTCAGGATGCCATCTATCCTGAGCTCTATCCCGACCTCTTTCAGAGTCCCGAGTTCGTGGTCGGCCTCTATGGCATAAAGGTGACCACCAAGGACGGCAGCCTCACCACCACCTATTTCGACTACCTGAAGTCGCACCAAAAGCAAAACGCCCTCACGCGCCCCTTCCGCACAATGATGAGAACCGTGAAGGGATGGTTTGAGGAGGAAGATAAGACCCCGAGAGGAACGGCAGAGGGTGGTGTCAACCCCTTCCGGATGAACAAGAAGGACTATGAACTGATGAAGGGAGTGATGGAGAACATCAGTTGCGCTGTGGACAAGAAGACGAGCGTCATCACCATCAGTGTCATAGACCAAGATCCCCTCATCTGTGCCACGCTGGCCGACAGCGTGAAGAGCCACTTGCAGGAGTTCATCATCCGCTATCGCACCAGTAAGGTGAAGGAGGATGTGGCACACTATCAGCAAATGAGGGACGATGCCGAACACGAATACGACGTGGCCATGCGAGCCTACAGCCGATTCTGTGACGCACACACCAACGTCATTCTGCAAAGTTACCAGAGCGAGCGGGACAAGCTGGAGAGCGAACTGGCCCTGAAGCAAAACTCCCTCACGGCCATGGAGACCCAGCTGCAGGCCACGAAAGTGAAGTTGCAGGAGAAGACTCCGGCCTTCACCACACTGAAGAGCGCCATAGTGCCCATCCGCCCTGCAGGGCCCAAGCGCATGCTGTTTGTCCTGGGTATGCTCGTCCTGACATCCATCATTACGGCGGGGTACGTATTTCGTAAAGAGTCCCTTTAGTGTCTGCCCGTTTGTGAAAAGCACAGGTATATCAGAAAAGAAGAAAAAAGCCCTCACGAATATAGCTTGGGCCATTAGCGGCAAGATTGTAAGCCTGACGAGCGTTCTTGTCGTGGGCATCATTGTAGCGAGGTATCTTGGGAAGGAACAATACGGCATCATGAACTATGTGGTCAGCTATGTGGCCATATTTCAGGTGTTTGCCGACTTCGGGCTCGATTTCATACAGATTCGTGAAGAATCGAAGGCCCCGGCGCTTCGGGACAAAATCATCGGAACCACCTTTACCCTGAAACTCTTCTTTGCCGCCATCACGCTGGTGGCCATCTTCGTGACGGCAGCCTTGTTTGAGAGCGACATGCGCATCCGTTTCTACATCATGATGTACGCCTTCTCGGTGGTGCTGAACACCACTTGGGTCTCGCGCAACCACTTCACTTCCATCGTGTGGAACGAATATGTGGTGAAGACCGAGATATCCCGCACACTCATAGGTGTAGCCATCAAGGTTGCTTTCGTGCTTTTGCACCTTCCCCTTGTCTGGTTCATCGTCTCGCTGCTCATCGATTCCCTGTTGCTGGCAGTGGGCTACACAACTTCTTACATCAGGAAGATTGACTCCGTACGCAAGTGGCATTTCGATCGGGGACTGGCCCGCTTCATGCTCCGCCAGTCCTTCCCCCTTCTGTTGTCAGGAGCGGCCATCATTGTCTATAATCGCATCGACCAGATGATGATTGCAAATATGATAGACCAGAGTCACCTGGGAGTCTATAGCGTTGCTGTCAGGTTCGCAGAACTGCTGGTCTTCGTCCCCACCATCATTTCGCAGACCATAAGCCCCATGCTGGTTGAGGCCCGGGAGCACAGTGTGGAGAACTACGAACGTCTCTCCTCCGTGTTCATGAACGTCACCCTTTGGGTGTGCGTGATTCTGGCTCTTGCCACCAGTTTCTTCTCTTATTTCATCGTGCGTTTCACCTTCGGACTCATGTACATTGAGGCTGCCTCGGTGCTCTCCATCCTGGCTTTCAAGGTGATTGGTGACGCACTATCGCAGACATCGGGCCAGATGATGATAATCGAGGGCATACAGAAGTATGCCTCCATACGCAACGTCATAGGTTGTGTGACGTGTGTTCTGCTCAACCTTGTCTTCATTCGCCAATATGGCATCCATGGCGCAGCCTATGTGGCCATCATCACCATCTTTGTCTCCGGGACGCTGGCAAACTTCATCATACCCTCATACCGACACATCTTCACCAAGCAGATGAAGGCCATCGGTATTGGGTGGACAGACATCATTCACATTAAATCCCTACTCCGATGACTTGGTCACGCATATATAAAGGAATAAAGGCTCGACTGCCATTATCGATGCAGTTTCTCATCGAGATGCTCAACTATTGGAAACGTCTGCGGCGCTACAATGCATGCATCAACACCGACCGCGACCAGCAGAAGATGCAGTACACACTGCTGCGCGAGAATCACATCATAGAGAAAGGCATGTCGATGCGTAACACCCGTCGAGGCTTCGGACAGGCCAAGGTGACGGCACTCATCGAACGCCTCCGAAAGTACAATCGGCTGTATGGAGGTAAGGACAACACGTTCCTTGTCTATCCCTTGTCAACCATCAAGGAATACATCGCTTATCAGCATCGCGACGGGGTGGAGATACCAGAGATAGAGCGTGCATTCAGGGTGCTTTGTGAGGAGGCTGGCATAGAGGAGGCATCGCTCAAGATGCCGGCTGGCATAGAAATGCTTCGGGCCGATTATCTGCAAGAACAGGCAAAGGGCGACTATCACTCGTTGCTCTATAGTCGCCATTCCATCCGTTACTTCAAGGAGGAACTTCCCTCGAAGGAGATACTTGAGAAGGCTTTGACGTTGGCTTCGCGGACCCCCTCTGCCTGCAACCGACAGGCATGGCATACCCACATCTACTTTGGAGAGGATTCCCACGAACTGCTGCGCATGCAGGACGGGTGCAAGGGCTTCTGCGACGACATCCATTGCTCCATTGTTGTGACAGCCGACATGAAGGGCTTCCTCGGCCACGAACCATTCCAGTGCTTCGTCGATGGCGGTCTCTATGCCCAGAACCTCATCAATGCCCTCCATTATGAAGGTCTGGGGGCCATTCCGCTTTCGTGTGGATTCATGAGCGACAAGCTGCTGGCCATGCAGAAGCACTTTGGCATCCCCGAAAACGAGGTGATGGTGGTCATCATAGGGACAGGCGTGATGCAAGACGAGATGAAGATAGCCCTGTCAACCCGTCGCCCAGTAGCTACTACAAACATTTATCATTAACCAAGCAGAAAGGTTCTTATGCACTTCGTACCACTCGTGTATTTCGCAGGACTCACCTATTACTTCTGGCAAAAGCACAGAACGTATGACGTGGCTACATACATGTCCATGCTTTATACGATTACGTCGTTGTGCAGTGTGTTGATGGTGATGGGGGGATTCCTGAATCAGCAAGGCGGTGGTGTGCTGGTCGATGGCTACGAACCCGAACTTGGTGTTGTACCTACGGTGCTATATTGTGGTCTCATCACGCTGACCATCGTTCCCTTCTCCTTCATCCGTCCCGAGAAACTGGAGCGGATATCCAACGTCCATCGCTATCTCATCTATGCCTTTACGTTGCTGATAGTGCTTCAGGGCATCATCATGTACTACCTTGTAGGAGGTTCCATATCCGACTTGTTGCATGGCGACTTCAAGTTTCTGAAGGAATCCCACTATGCGGGCAACATATCGCCAGCCGATGCCAAGATGCTGACCATGCCTATGCCCATTCAGTTCATGTATCTGCTAAGTTTCATGACCTTGCTGGCTTTGCCGCTGTTCTTCTATTATACATGTGTGGAGAAGCGCAGTCTATGGAAAACCTTTCCCCTTCTGGCCATATCCATTAGTCCTATACTGAGAGGCATTCTGATGGCCGACCGAACGGAGATCATCCATTACGGACTCATGTTTTTCTTCTGCCTTGTATTCTTTCAGAAGTTCATCACTCACCGTGTGCGAAACTTTCTGCTAGTGGTCAGCCTGCCCGTACTGGCGGTGGGAATGACCTATATCATCGCCGTGTCATCGTCTCGTTTCGAGAACGAGGACGAGGGTGCCAGTGGCAGTATGCTGGAGTATGCAGGCCAGTCGTATGTAAACTTTTGTTACTTCTACGACAATCATAACCCTAATCTTTACTATTTAGAGCGTGAGTTCCCCGTGACTTCTTATTTCGTTTATAAGAACCAGTATGTGGATACAAAGGACGAACGAACTGCCAGGGAGGGCTTCTTCATCGGTGTCTTTGCCTCGCACATCGGTTCGTGGTTGTTGGATACAGGGGTTGTCGGAGCCATACTCATCAGTCTATTATTCGCTTTTCTATGCTGTCTGGTCATCAATAGATACAATCGGACTGAGTTTGACATTTCCGACGTGCTCATGCTGTTCGCCTTGGGGGCAGTGCCAACATTCGGCATATTCTATTACAGATATTATACAGTGGCCACTGCCTTTGTCTATGTGGCGGCAGGAATACTATACTTGTGCTCAAAGTTCATATTTGTGTGGGGCACGGATGACACAGAAGAGAAAGAAAAAACTGAAACGGCATGAAATACTACTTTCCCATACATCTCGACGGTGGCAATCGCGGATGCGAAGCGATAGCCCGAGGGTCTGCCATGCTGATAGGCGAGTCGGCAGACCGTCTTTGGGGCTATTGCCGTGATGTAGAGTTAGACACCCGATTAGGCGTGGCCGATTATGTGACACTGGTTCCTTGTCGGCGGGATTCATTCGTCTTCGATAAATTCCTTGGCGCCCTAAACAAGGTACTTCATACTCCCAAGACGATGGAGTGGCGTCAGACCTATCCCTTCCGGACCATGTTGCGCATGGTGGGGGAGGACGATGTGGTGCTCTTTACCGGCGGAGACATGCTTTGCTATGGGAACAACGAACTCATTTACCTCAACAACTGGTTACATCGGCGAGGCATTAAGACTGTACTTTGGGGATGCTCCATGGGGCCAGAGAACCAAACCAAGGAAAAACGGGAGACCCTGTCGCGCTTCTCGTTGATATACACTCGTGAGTCCATGACATACGACTACTTCATGTCCTTGGGCCTGCAGAACGTCTGCCTTTTTCCCGACCCGGCTTTTGTCCTTGAGGCTCAGCAGTGTCCGTTGCCCGATTTCCTTCAGAAGGGCGATGTCGTAGGACTGAATGTCAGTAACTATGTCATGGGCGGCATGACGTTGGACGGACAGTTCGCAAAGGAGGTTCTGGACCTTATCAGTTACATCCTGACGAAAACCAATCAGCAGCTCATGCTCATTCCTCATGTAACATGGAAGGTGGGCGGGGAGAATCAGGACGACCGAGAGATGGCAAAGCTCATCAGTGAGTATTATGCTGGGCACGAACGCCTGCACATCCTTGATATCGACCAACTCAACTATTGCCAGATACGCCATGCCATATCGAAGTGCAGCATGTTCGTTGGGGCCCGCACTCATGCCGTCATCTCGGCCTATTCCATGTGTGTGCCCACCATAGCCCTCGGCTACTCGATAAAGTCGCGGGGCATAGCGAAGGACTTGGGTCTCGACGAACGTTTGGTGGTCAATAGTAAGGACTTCGCCGAGGGAGATTTGCTTCGTTCCTTCTTGTATCTTGCAGAGAACAAGGAGGCTATTCGCGAACATTTGCAAACCATTATGCCTGAATATAAACAAAGAACCTACCAGATTCGTGAGCATCTGGCCCAACTTAAATAGAAATACGAATGAAGACTCCGAGAATCATAGCCCTATATCTACCCCAGTTCCATCCCATCCCAGAGAATGACCGATGGTGGGGACCTGGCTTCACGGAATGGATGAACGTCGTGAAGGCTAAGCCTCTCTTTCGCGGCCATGTGCAACCCAAGTTGCCGGCAGACCTTGGCTTCTACGACCTTCGCTTGCCAGAGACCCGTGAGGCGCAGGCCCTGTTGGCGCGAGAAGCTGGCATTGAAGGGTTCTGCTACTATCATTACTGGTTTGGCGGAAAGCAATTGTTGGAGCGCCCCTTCAACGAGGTGCTTGCCAGTGGAAAACCTGATTTCCCTTTCTGCCTCTGTTGGGCCAATCACTCGTGGAGCAACAAGACCTGGAACCGGAAGTCGAACCTGCAAGCCAACTCGATGCTGATGGAACAGACCTATCCGGGCGAGGAGGATGACATGGCACATTTCCGTTCACTCTTGCCGGCATTCAGGGACCATCGTTATATTACGGTTGACGGAAAGCCTGTATTCTTCCTCTTTAATCCGTGGACACACACGCGTGTGCGCGAGTGGATAGCATGTTGGCGGAGACTTGCCGAGGAATATGGACTGCCGGGCTTGTACCTTGTGGCTATGTGCGATTCCACCCTGTCGTTTAAGCAGAATGCCGATGGAACGCGGACTCCGTCGATGCCCAATCTCGAGAGCAGTGCAGCCCTCTTCCAGTCGGTGCTCGATATGGGTTTCGATGCCGTCAACTCCTTCGGACGTAGGAGGGGGGAGATGCTTACCAAGGGTAAGTACCGTGACCTCATGCAAACCGTGCTCCGCAAGGTGGGTTTGCCAGTTGGCGCATGTTATGACTATGCTAAGACTGTCCGTGGGTTCTTTGCTCCTGAGGATAAGTGGGAGAATGTCATTCCCACCATCATGCCTAACTGGGACCGCAGTCCCCGTGCTGTATCGTGGGACGGCATCTATGTGGATGCCACGCCTGAGGCTTTCCGCAAGCACATTCGGCAGGCCATGGACATGATAAAGGACAAGGAACCCGAACATCAGATACTTGTTCTTAAATCTTGGAACGAATGGGGCGAGGGCAATTATGTAGAACCTGACCAGGAGTTCGGCCACGGATGGTTAGATGCGATAAAAGACGTGATGAAATGATGGATATAAGTATTATCATACCTACATTCCGCCCGAAGGAATATCTATGGGAGTGCCTTGATGCCATAGATTGCCAGACAATCCCGCACGACAGGTTCGAAGTGCTGATAGTCCTTAATGGTGAACGCTTGCCTTATGAGAATCAGATAAAGGCTTTCCTGGCCCAACGGTCGGGTCTTCCGTGTCGCGTGTTGTATTGTGAAGAGCGGGGGGTGAGTGCCGCCCGGAATCTTGGGCTCGACGAAGCAAAGGGAACTTACATCTGCTTTATGGATGATGACGACCTCATTACGGAAACCTATTTGGAGCAACTCTTCCGCTTAGCTTCCAAAGATACAATTGCCCTGTCCTATATCACCGCCTTCGACGATGGGACGGAACTTTATCGCCCCATCTATATTACGGAGAATTATCAAGACCATCGCGAACGGGTTTCCTACAAGGATGTACGGCGGTATTTCTACGTGCCCTATTGCAAGTTGATACACAGGGACATCATCGGGACACGACGTTATGATAAAAGCTTGAAGAATGGCGAGGATGCCCTTTTCATGTTCTTGATTTCAGACCGCTTCCGTTGGGTACGATTTGCCGAGAAGACTGTTGAATATCGTTATCGCCAACGTCCTACCAGTGCTTTCAATGCCAAGCGCCCCGCTTCGTATTATCTTTCAAATATGCTGGCTTGCCAGCATAAGGCAACGTGCATCTACTGGGCACATCCGTCCCACTATTCGTTCTTGTTTTACGTAAAATACATCCTGGCAACCATCATGGGTTGCATTCGCCGTTTGCGTAACGTGAAACAATAGGGGTAAGAGGGCGTAATTATGCAATATAGCCTTTGATTTTCTCCTTCCACGAATAGTGATCCATGATTGTCTGATGTCCTTCTTGTGAAAGTTTCTGGCGTAGCTCGGGGTTGTGCATGATGCGCAGGCATGCTTCTGCAATTGTGGCTGCCTCGTCGCGGATTATGGCATTCTCTTCGTTCACCAATTCGGGAATGCCCTGTGCGATAAGACTGGTCAGCACAACGGGTAGCCCGTATCCCATGGCAACCAGTACCTTGTTCTGTATGCCAGAGGCCACACGTACGGGAGCCACTGTCAGGCATGCATCCGATATCGTTTCACCCAGATCATCGACAAAACCCGTGACAATGATGTTGTTGCTGGCGAGTTGCTGGATGGCTTTCGGGGGTTGTGCGCCTACAATGTAGAACATGGTGTCAGGTTCACGCTTCAGTATGAGTGGCAGGATTTCATTCACAAAGAAGAACACGGCGTCCTGGTTCTGCAGGGTACGCATGTTTCCCACGAAACAAATCTTATGGTCTTGGTAATGGCTGGGAAGCTTCT